>ERZ857827.473-NODE-473-length-57107-cov-6.651669_pt1 | contig 57107 bp, 69 predicted proteins | sample MGYA00519761_ERZ857827 | MGnify/ENA primary metagenome ERZ857827 (study PRJEB31778, sample SAMEA3449370) | human gut metagenome | biome: human gut; feature: human-associated habitat; material: faeces | place: United Kingdom | collected 2010/2012 ... | reverse complement strand
TTAATGTGAATGGTGTGTTCTATCACAGAATCACTAATGAAGACGGTATTGCAAGCCTAAGAATCAGATTAATAAGTGGAGAATACATTATAACATCCTACTGGAACAATTTCCAAACTGGAAACACAATAAAAATAGCATAAAAAGAGGTTAAAAACCTCTAATTTTTTCTTTTTTTAAAAAATAATTTTAAAATCAGTAACTGTTTCTTCTAGAATAAGCTATATAAACAATGAATATTCCTATTAAAAGAAGAACTATTTGTGGAAATATTGCAAATAAAACAACCGGAATCAATTTCAATTCTGCTAAAATCCATAAAAGGGCATAAACTACAATTAAAATTCCCAGAAGCATAGCCATTTTATTAGCTATTTCCCTAAAATCATATGGAATTCCACTTGGTATTGGCATTATAACACCTTCACAATTCTTTTATACCTTCAGAAGTACCAATTATGACTTTATCAACCATCTGAGTAAAAATACCATTTTCAACAACACCGGGAATAGAATTTAAATCTATTTCCAAATGCATAGGGCTTTCTATTTTTTCAAATTTGGCATCAATGACAAAATTTCCATTATCTGTTATAACCGGTCCGTCCTTACGCTCACCCATTCTTATTTCACATTCTGCACCCATGTCCTCTAAAGTTTGTATAACCACACGTGATGCATCAGGAATTACTTCCACAGGTACCGGAAAGTTTCCAATTTCTTCAACATATTTTGATTCATCTACAATTACAATAAATTGTTTTGCAGAGTAATCCACAATTTTTTCCTTGGTGTGAGCTGCTCCTCCACCTTTAACAAGGTTAAGGTTTTTATCCACTTCGTCTGCACCGTCAACAGCCAAATCAATGTCATGCTCTTCCAAGCTGGTAACCGGTATGTTCCACTGTTTAGCAAGCAGTAATGACTGGAATGAAGTAGGAATTCCCATGACATTTATTCCTTCATCAGCTATTCTTTTGCCTACTGCTTCAATGAAATAGTGAGTTGTAGATCCGGTTCCAAGTCCTAAAATGTCTCCGTCTGTAACATATTCTGCTGCTTTATAACCTGCTTCTTTTTTAAGATTCATATTTATCATATCCTTATTTTTTAAATAACAAAACCTAATGTAAGTTTATTAAGTTTATATCCTTTTTTGCATTCACCTTTATGTTTCCCATGATTTTTCAAAACAATGCATTTGTCTCCGTCTACCAGTCCTTCAGGGAAACAGTAATCATAATATTCACATTCTTCATCACAGTCGGCAGATTCATAGGAAAATGTAGATCCTTCAAAAATACTTTTTGATGAAGAAAGTAATGTTATGTTAGATCTATCAACTTCCACTGGAATAACTGTATTTTCAGCATGAACCGGGCACTTTTGTTCATTGTCACGAACATCAATGATTTTATATTTCCTATTTTTTTCTAAAGAGTCAACACATGATGCTTTAAATCTACAATTTTCGCATTCATCTACAGAACCATAAAAAATAAACTCATTACCCTTTTTTGCCAAATCTTTACCAATTAATGTAATCATTTTATCACCCCAGTTTTTAGAGCTAACTCATAAGCTGCATCTTCAGATATACCGTTATCACCTAAAATTGTATATCTTTCAGGTCTAATAGTATGTGCCATTGTTAATGCATCAATGACATTTTCATCACTAATTCCCAATTCCTTAGCAGATGTTGGAGCTCCAACAGCTTTTAAACTATCTCTAATAAATTTCCAGTCTCCACCATATAAATACATCATCAATATAGTTCCAACACCGCACTGTTCACCATGCAGACAGGGTTTATCTAAAATTTTATCCAAAGCATGGGAAAATGTGTGTTCTGATCCGCTAGCAGGACGGCTGGAACCTGCAATACTTATAGCCATTCCACTGCTAAACAAAGTTTTAACAACAAGACGTGCACTTTCCTCCAAACCAGGTTTAATACTGTCAACATTGTCAGTAATCATTTTTGCAGACATTATAGACAATGAAGCTGCAGATTCACTATATGACTCGTTTTTTAAACGGTGAGCCAATTGCCAATCCTTAATAGCTGTGAAATTTGAGATTAAATCAGCACATCCTGCAGACAATAATCTGAAAGGTGAATTTGCAATAATCTTACTGTCTGCAATAACAGCTATCGGTGCATGGGCTTTAGCAGATGTTGAAGTTTTAGGATTTTTTATTGAAGCTAAAGGAGATACAATACCGTCATGTGAAGCAGTAGTTGGCATTGAAACAAAAAATACGTTTTTATCATATGAAGCTAATTTAGCTACATCAATAACTTTTCCTCCCCCAACACCTAAAACATTAGTGCCTGGAGTAATCATTTCACTGACTTCTTCTACTGAATCATATGATACTTTTTCAACAATTTTAACATCCACTTCAATATCCTGATTTTCAAGACTTTCAATAGCATGTTTTGCTGCAATATCATATGTATTCGGACCTGTTAGAACCAAAACTTTATTGTCCAAATGCAAATCCTTGCAGATTTCGCCGGTTTCATATATAACATCAGGTCCGATGTATACTTCACGAGGCATTTGTATTTTTCTAGTATTCATAATATCTCCTAAACATAATATACATTTGTATATCTTTAATTAGTAGTTATAAATAACTTATTATTTTAGGCTGTAAAAAATTTTCTTTAAATAGATTTAATAGGCATTAACAACTGATATATAATTATTATAAAAATTTAATTAAGGTGATATGGTGGAAAATTTTAGTGAATGGTTTCATGACATATTAGAAGAAGCTAACATAACTGATTCAAGATATCCTATTAAAGGAATGGCTGTATGGATGCCTTACGGTTTCCAAATAAGAAAATATACAACAAATTTAATAAAAGAAGTATATGACCGTGATCATGAAGAAGTTTTATTTCCACTTCTTGTTCCAGAAGCAGAACTGGCTAAAGAAGGATTACATGTAAAAGGATTTGAAGATGAAGTTTACTGGGTTACTCATGGAGGTAAAACACAATTAAATGAAAAATTAGCCCTAAGACCAACTAGTGAAACATCAATCTATCCAATGTATTCACTATGGATTAGATCCCATATTGATTTGCCGTTGAAATATTATCAGATTGTAAATACATTCAGATATGAAACAAAACATACAAGACCACTTATTCGTGTTCGTGAAATTACTACCTTTAAGGAAGCACATACTGCTCATGCAAGTAAAGAGGAAGCAGACATTCAGGTTCAGGAACATATTGAAAACTATAAAGAAATCTTTGATACATTAGGTATTCCATATACTTTAACAAAAAGGCCGGAATGGGATAAATTCCCAGGGGCAGACTATACAATGGCATTTGATGCAATTATGCCTGACGGAAAAACCCTGCAAATCGGTACTATCCACAATTTAGGTCAAACCTTTGCAAAAACATTTGATATAACATTTGAAGATAAAGACGGAGAACATAAACTGGTTTATCAAACATGCGCAGGTTTATCTGATAGAGTAATAGCTTCTGCAATTGGAATTCACGGAGATGAAAAAGGATTACGTCTTCCACCTGAAATTTCACCAAAACAAATAACTATAATTCCCATTTTATTTAAAAAAGGAAAAGAAGAAGTTTTAGCTAAATGTGAAGAGCTTAAAAAAGAGTTTGAAGCTGCAGGATTACGTGTAAACATTGATGAACGAGACATCAGGCCAGGTAAAAAGTTCTATGACTGGGAATTAAAAGGAACTCCAATAAAACTTGAATTAGGCCCTAGAGATTTGGAAAACAACAAGACAATAGCTATGCGTAGAGACCAGCTGGAAAAAATCGAACTTGATTTAGATGAAAACCTCGTAAGCAATGTAATCCGTTTAATTGATGAGTTAAATGAAAATCTCGCTGAAAGTGCAAAAGAATTCCACACAGACCACATCAAATTTGCATCTGATATTGATGAAGTCAGAAAGCTAATTGAAGAAGGTAATGTTGTAGCAGTCAACTGGTGCGGAGACACTGACTGCGGAGAGAAAATAGAAGAAATCACAGGTTATTCAGTTTTAGGTATCTATGAAGAGCTTGAAGAAGCAGGCAAAAAATGTATACTCAGTGACGAAGATGCAAAATATGTTGCATTAATAGCTAAAACATACTAGAGATGAAACTATGGATGACATTTATGGAATAATACCTGTCAGTAAATTTAAAGAATGTAAAACCAGATTATCTCCATTTTTAAGTGAGGAAGAAAGGGAAAACCTTCTAAAAGTCATGCTTAAAGATGTTACTGATACTTTAAGAAAATATACTGATAAAATAATTATAATCAGTGCTGATGAAGATGTTTTAAATTATGCCAAAAGCTTAAATTTAAGTGTTTTGAAAGAAAATGACAATTCAAATTTAAATAAAGCATTAAAACAGGCTATGGAATATTGTAAAGGCAAAACCAAAAAAGTAATCATAATGCCGTCCGACATTCCACTCATCGGTAAAACCAACCTTAAAATGGTAATTGATTCAAGCAAACAGCTTGATTTCATTATTATTCCTTCAAAAGGCGGGGGAACAAACACGATAATTATGAAACCCCTGGCTATCAGAACCAAATTCGGAGATTTCAGCTATAAGGAACATGTAAATGCTGCTGACAGGAAAAACTTGAATCCGCAAGTTCATGACTCATTATTTATGGCTTTGGACGTCAATACAACTGAAGATTTAGGGGAAATAATGGTTCATGGCGAAAATACTGAAACCAGACGTTATTTAAAAGAACTGAAAATAAATGTTGAATCAGTACACGGCAGCGAACGTTTGAAAGTCACAAGAGGCAGTTAAATGATTGTAATGTCAATAGCTGGAGTAGACCCTTCAGGAGGAGCAGGTATCCTTGCAGACATCAAAACATTTCAGGCGCTTGGTGTTTACGGAACCGGAATTGTAACTGCACTTACTGCCCAAAACCCCCAAATGATGTACTCCCTAAAAGCTATTGAAACTGACTATGTTGAAGAACAAATTGATGCAGTTTTAGACAGCTACAATGTTGAATATATCAAAACAGGAATGTTATATTCAAAAGATATCATCAAAACAGTTTCTAAAAAAATCAGAGAATATAATCTGAAAGCTGTTGTTGATCCGGTTATGGTGGCAACATCCGGAGGAGAATTAGCCAAAGATGATTTGAGTCAAAATCTGCTTAAGTATTTACTTCCGAAAGCCATTCTAACAACTCCAAATGTTTCTGAAGCTGAAAAATTAACTGGGATTAAAATTGCTGATGAAGAAAAAGCTGAAATAGCCTGTGAAAAATTAGGAAAAATCTGTAATAACATTATAACCGGCGGACATCTAAACGGAACAAATATCACCTGTATTGATGGAAAAATCAGTACATTTAAACAGGAATTACTGAAAACAGATAATGTGCATGGCAGCGGCTGTAATTTCTCAGCAGCTATTGTAAGTTATTTAAGTCAAAAAAACGATTTGAAAACAAGTATTTTAAAAGCTTCAGAGTATACTTACGAAAGCATAAAAAATGGAAAATATGGAACTTTAATAGCTAAATTATAGCTATTAGAAATCTTCCACATTTAATTTATCAAGTACTTCTTCTTGAATTTTAATAAATTCTTCGGATTCTCTTTTTCTAAGTCTTGGCATATCTACATCAAAGACTTCTTTAATTTTACCCGGATTTTTATCCATTATAACAATTTTATCTGCAAGATAAATCGCTTCATCAACATCATGAGTTACAAAAACAATTGTATTTTTAAATCTTTTCCAAACTCCAATCAGCTGTTCCTGAAGCATGTGTCTATTTTGCATATCCAATGCAGAAAATGGTTCATCCATAAGCAAAATAGGTGAATGGTTAAGCAAGGATCTAATAATTGCAACCCTTTGTTTCATACCACCTGAAAGTTCATGGGGATAACTATCTTTAAAGTCAATTAACCCAACACTTTCAAGATATCTTTCTGCAGCCTTAAGATTTTCCTCTTTAGTTCTGTCTTTTTTGAGATTAAGACCGAACATCACATTTTCCAAAACTGTCAGCCATGGAAATAATGAATATTGCTGAAAAATAACTGCCCTATCACCAGATGGTTTTTTAACAACTTCACCATCTGCTATAACTTCCCCTGAAGTCGGTTGGTCAAGACCAGCTATCAAACGAAGCAGAGTTGTTTTACCGCAACCGGAAGGACCTAAAAGACAAACGAATTCACCATCTCCAATATTTAAATTAACATCATCTAAAACTTTTATATCATGATCCAAACCGCGGCCATGAAAAGATTTATTTATATTTTTAATTTCAATTGCCATTTTAAACTACCTACCAGAATACTCTTTTTTCTATAAGTCCGAAGACATAATCAAGGATTAAACCAATCAAACCAATAACCAACATACCTACAACAGTAGTACCTGTATCAAATAAATTTGTAGCTGTTAAAATTAAATATCCTAAACCGCTACTTGAACCTATCATCTCTGCAGAAATAGTACACATTAAAGCTATTCCCACACCAACTTTAAGTCCGGAAACTATAGGCGGTACTGCAGAAGGTAAAATAACCTGTGTAAGTACTGTTTTATCATCTGCTCCCAGTGTTTGTGCAGATTCAATTAAAACTTTATCGGTTCTTTTAACTCCATCAATTGTGTAAATAAGAATCGGGAAAACACAGCCTATGAAAATAATAAATATAGCAGGAGCTGTTCCGATTCCAAACCACAATATTGAAAATGGAATCCAAGCTATCGGAGGTATTGGCCTTAATATACTGATTACAAAACTACATAAAGTTTCCAACTTGCTATACCATCCAAGCAATATTCCTAAAGGAATAGCTACAACAGATGCAAGAATCATACCACCAAATACTTTAAATAAAGTATCCATAGTATCAACAAAAAGTTTTCCAGATTGTATTATATTCCATGCAGAATTGCAGACACTACCTGGACTTGGTAAGAAATAAGGATTAACTAACTCTAAAACAGAAGTTATGATATACCAGATAATTATAATTAAAATTGGTAAAATTATCGGTGTGAACTTATCTTTATTCATTAAATCACTTACATAAAATTTTTTTTTACAATTATTAATATTGATTGTATTTTTATATAAATATTTCACATGATTTTAAGTAGATAATCACAAATCAAAATTGTATCCAAAGGTATATATATTGCAAAAGGTAAAATAAATGTTACATAAAATAAAAGTGAGGTGTAGCTTTGGAAGCAAATAGAAGATTTTTTTCAAAAATTGGATTTAATTATTTTGCACTTGGAATAATCATATTGGTGCTAAATCTATTCATCGGATTATTTATAAGCATAATTAATCCGAATCTTTTATCTAATCAAACAATGATGACATTTTTCTCAGCTATTTGGACTTATCTCTTACCCTTACCAATATTTATTTATATAATGAGAAAAACAGAAGCAAAAACTCTTGAAAAACATAAAATGACCGTTAAAACATTTGTAATATGCATATCAATTACAATGTTTTTAATGTGGATCGGAAATATAATGGGAGTTATTATAACTTCAGGAATCGGCTCACTGATACAGCATGAGGTAGCCAATCCTATTAATGATGTGATAAACAATTCCGGTTTAGTTGCAAACTTGATTATAATAACCACAATAGCTCCAATCTTTGAAGAACTTATATTCAGAAAGTTATTAATTGACAGAACTATAAAATACGGAGGTACAATCTCAGTACTTCTTTCAGGATTATTATTCGCATTTTTCCATGGGAATTTAAATCAGTTTTTCTATGCATTCCTTCTTGGAGGATTTTTTGCAATAATCTATATAAAAACAGGACAAATCAAATATACAATAGGATTACATATGATTATAAATTTCATAGGATCAGTTGTCAGCCTATTTGTCTCACAACCATTAATGGACTTGGCTAACGGAAGTGTGATTTCACCAACAAGCACATTTGGTGTTATTTTATACATATTAATAACTTTAGGATTAACAGTTATGGGTTTGATTTATTCCATCAAGTATTTCGATAAAAGCCGGTTTGACGGAAGCGAAAAAGAAATAATTCTAAAAAATCCAGTAAGTACAATCCTTTTAAATCCTGGGATAATCTGTTTTATATTACTGATGTCATATACAATATTTACATCAATAGCTTAAAAAATAAAATAAGAAGTTTATGCAGTTTCTACTACATTAACTTCTATTTCCCTTGGTTCTTTTAATACAGAACGTGTACTTAAAGCTCCTAAAAGCATAGTTGATAAATTATGTATCAATGAAGATGTTGATGGAGTTATAATTCCAAACATACCCAGTGCTATTAAAGAACCGTTAATGCCAATTATACTGTGATAATTAGTATCTATTTTATTTAACATACCAACACTCAATTTTCTAAGTGTTATTAAATCATATAAATTATCAGACAATAAAGAAACATCTGCAACTTCTCTGGCAATATCTGAAGAGTTTTTCATTGAAACAGACACATCAGCAGCAGCCAATGCAGGAGAATCATTTATTCCATCTCCGACCATAATAATAGTTCTGCCTTCTTCTTTTAAACTTTCAACAATACTGGCCTTATCTTCAGGAAGCACCTGTGAGCGGTATTCAGTTATGCCCAATGCTTCAGCGCTGCTTTTTGCACCGCTTTCACTGTCTCCAGTCAACATGATAACATTTTCAATACCTAATTTTTTAAGCTCTTCAATAACATCCCTGGCTTCTTTTCTTACAGGGTCGTTAATACATATGATACCTTCAAGTTTATTATCAATAGCCAAATAAACAACCGAATATTCACAGACTTTTTCGTCAATGAGTTTTTCATCTTCTTTGGATATTTCTACACCTTCATCATCAAATAAAAAGTGTCTGCTTCCTATAACAGCACGTTTGCCATTATAACTTGTTGCAATACCATGAGCTACAATATATTCAACTTCACTATGGTCTTCATCATGTTTTAGACCTTCCTTTTCAGCCTGTTTTACAATAGCCGTAGCAATACTATGTGCAAAATGCTCTTCAATACATGCAGACATTCTTAAAATTTCATCTCTGGAGTAATCTCCAAGAGAAATTACATCAACAACTTTTGGAGTTGCATTAGTAAGAGTTCCTGTTTTGTCGAACACTATTGTATCTGCAGTTGCATATTTTTCAAGGAATTTTCCACCTTTAACCATCATCCTATTATCTGAAGCTTCTTTCATTGCTGAAATAACAGATAATGGAGTTGTTAATTTAAGTGCACATGAGAAATCAACCATTAAAACAGACAATGCTTTTGTAGTATCCCTTGTTATCAGATAAGTAAGGAATGTTGTAAGGAAACTGTATGGCACAATAGAGTCTGCCAATTCCTCAGCTTTACTTTGAGCATCTGCTTTTAATTCTTCTGAATTCTCAATAAGATTTATAATTTTATTTAATCTGGTTTCTTTATCAAAAGAATAAACTTGAACAATCAGATTACCTTCTTCAACAACAGTACCTGCATGAACTGTTTTTCCAGGCATTTTATGGACAGCCAATGGTTCTCCAGTCATGGTTGCTTCATTAACCATTCCTTCACCATCAACAACTTTACCGTCTACAGGTATTACATCACCCATATGAACTTTAATTTTATCATCTTTGTTAATTTGGGATATAGGTTGTTGTATTTCCTCACCATCTTCATTTACTACCCATACAGTATCAATATTTAAAGTTAAACTTTCTTTTAAAGTATTTTTTGTTTTTTGTAATGTGTAGTCTTCAAGCAAATCGGAAATTGATAATAAAAACATCATAGAACTTGCCGGATCGAAATCTCTTTTAAGAAGTGATCCGGTAACTGCTGCACCATCAAGTAGAGCAACATCCACTCTGAAACTTGTTAAACTGTCTAAAGCATGCCATATATACTTAGTAGCTCTATAAACAGTCAATAAATTCCTAATTGGAATAGGCAATACAATTTTACCTAATACCCTTCTCACAAGCATACCTGATAAACTAACCCAAAAATTATTAGTTAACTCATTTGAACTCATGTACATGTCAGGTTCAACTTCAACCAAATCATCCTCAGTTATTTTATCAAGTGCTGCAAAGACTTTGTCTCTGTTTTTAACATCATCATAATAGATTAAAATACTTCCGTTTCTATGAGATGTGAAAACTTTTTTAATAAAATTATTTTCTAAAAGCAATGAAGAAATACCATAACCCTCCTTTTTGGTGAAGGCAGCCTGGCCTGAACGAACTCTTATACGAGTTCCGTTATTATACATTACTTGGTATTTCATGTTTTAAACCTTATTCGTCATCTTCAACATAAATTGCTTTTTTATCATCTTTATTAGCATCAACAACAATGTCCTCCGCATTTTGAACCATGTCCTGGTAACATTCTTCAGCATCTTTTTTTGCAGCTAAAACAGCAGCCATACCCTTAGTACATCCTTCTTTTACTGCTTTAGATTCAAGGATTTTTTTACCTGCAATAGCTGCAGCTATTCCTCCAACAAAAATTAATGCATGTTTATGTTCCATTACTTTATCAATGTATTCTTCCATATTATTTCCTCCGTTATAAAATATTATTAATTAAAACCTAAATTATTTAGGTCTATCTAAAATATATATTGGTTATATTATATAAATGTTAGGTATACCTAAAAAAATAATTATGAAAACAGATAAGTTAAAATATAACAATTGTTAATAATATCTAATAAGAGGGAGTTCATATGGAATTTATCAAAACAATAGATGCAATTAAATGGAAAGATGGAAATTATGAAAAAACAGAAGAAAAAACTGTTGAAGACGAATATGCTTACTTATTTATTGACTGTCTACCTCCAAGAAAGTTTTCAGTTTATCCTAAAAACTTAGATGACTTTGCAATCGGATATTGTCTTGGAGAAGGTTTAATAAAAACAAATGAAGATATAGAAGAAATTAAAGTAAGTAAAACAAATGTATTAGTTAAAACTCGTCTTAACCATACTCCTGAAGAGGATTTTGAACAGGACGATATAGTTCAAAAAAGAAAAGGAGAGTGCGAACATGCCTGCGTTTGCAGATTACTTGAATATCAGGGAGTAAATTCAGACAATGCCGGAGGAATAAGATCCCAGTTAAAAACAGTAACTCCAAACAATTCCACTTTAAAAATTGATGCAACACAGATTATAAAAGATATAGATAATTTAAAAGAAAATGCTAAAATCTGACAGGATACAGGAAGTGTTCATGTAGCTCAGCTAATTTATAAAAATAAAAGCATCATAAGAGAAGATGTAAGCAGACATGTAGCTGTAGACAAAGTCATTGGAGCTGCTTTTAAATCAGGATATGATTTGACACAATCATACATCACATACAGCGGAAGAATGCCTGCAGATATGCTTATAAAAGTAATAAGAGTAGGAATTCCAATCATCATATCCAATGCAGCACCTGCAGCTTCAGGATATGAAATAGCTAAAAAAGGCAATATAACAATGGTTGGATTTGTTAGAAATAACAGATTTAATCTCTACAGCGCACCGCAGAGAATAAATCTTGAAAAATAAAATTATTGTGTTTCGATAACACTATTTAAAATTTGAACAGCTTTACTGAAAGCAGGCATTCCAGAAGTTAAAAGGACAATTTTTAAAACATCCATTATTTCTTCTTTGGTAATGTCCAGTTCTTTCATTCCGCTTTTTATTTGTTTTTTAGTAGCTCTTGGATCTGCTCTTGAAGCTGTAATTCCAATAGCTATTAATTTTTGAGTCTTATAATCAAGTGCATATCCGTCGTAAACTACATCACTTATATTTTTAACAAGCTCGTAGAGGTCAGGATATTCCCCTTCAAGTTCATGAATTCCTTTTCCATAAAAAACTTCATCTTTCATATACTTCCTCTCCGAATAATTTTAATTAATATTTTAAATTTCAAGATATATATCATTAGTGTTAATGTCAAAAACACATCAGCAAATCAAAGTTTTGAGAACAAGTTTCGTTTTATACGAACAATTTCAAAAGTTCAGATACTTATTACTTTTCAAGCACTTCCTTCCAAGGTTTTTAATATAAGAGAAATAAAAGTGGTTAATATTATGAATGACGAGCTATTCAAAAATTTCACAATAAGCTGTAACCATGCAATTGGGACAACACAAAGCTATGAGTTATCTTTGAGAAAGTATTGCATCTATTTTGATATGTCTCTTAAAGAACTTCTTGAGGAAGCTGAAGAAGATGAGATGAAAGGTGTGAAATGGAAACACAGTAGGTTGAAATCAAAACTGGTTGAATATACATCACATGTTTCAAAACTATGTTGCAGGAACCGTCCGAAAGGAAATGAACTGTATCATCTTTTTTTACAAGTTCTATGACATAAAAGTATGGGATTTGCCTAAAGTCAATGACAAAAGCATTCAGAAACTTGCACCTATTTATTTTAAGGATCTACCAGATAAGGAAGTGATAAGGGCGGCTTTTCAGATTGCATCTCCTCTGATGAAAGCCATCATATTGTTTTCATGTTCCAGCGGATGTGCCAGGACAGAGACACTGAGCCTGACAATAGGGGATTATATTAAGGCTTTGTCTGAATATCTTCCTAACAACAGAAGAGACATCTTTGATGTTATTGATTACTTAAATGATGTCGATGATGTTGTTCCGACCTTCAGCATTCTAAGGAAAAAGACAAACAAGTACTACCTCACATACTGCAGTCCTGAGGCTGTTAAAGCCATCAATGCATATTTATTGCTACGTGATAAGCCAATAACTGATGAAAGTCCGCTCTTTCAAATCAGCAGGACATATATGGTGCAGTCATTTGAGATGATTAATGACACTTTAGGCCTTGGTAGAGTTGGAAGGTACCTCAGGTTCAGAAGTCATATGCTTCGCAATTTTCATGCTTCAGCATTATATAATGACGGTATGAGCATAGACAAGGTCAATGATTTGCAGGGAAAGGCCAAAAACAAAACCGATGCAGCATATTTCATGACAAATCCTGACGATTTGAAATATGAATATATCCCGCACTTGCCGGCGGTTACTATAAATACTGATGTTGAAAAGCTGTCTGTCAAATCACCACAGTTTATTCAAATGGAAAAGGAAAATGAAGCATTAAAATCAGAAGTGGGTGATATGAGAAATGAACTTGAGGAAATGAGAGGTTTGAAAAAAGAACTTTTAGGTATCATAAATAAGGTTAGTGAAGGGTCATAATAGTGATATAAAAGTTAAGTGATAGCATTTGGCATGTTTTAGTATATGTTGAATGCTATCAAAATATATAATGATTTTAATTAATTATAGATAATCTAAACCAATTAAATTAATTTTTTTGAAATTTTTGAATTGCTGATCAAAGCTGACCAAATCAGTAATGTTTGATTCATTCATGGTTAGGATAATGCTTGAATCAGTGAAACTTAGTTTTGTCTTTTTACTATTGGATCCAACAATTTTTTTGAAGATATCAAATGTTTTAGCAGTGTAGTTGAAAATAGTGTATTCATTTAATATTTCAAAGCTATCTATTAGACCATAGTATATTTCTTCGGCAGCGTAAATGTTAATTTTCCTGCCTGTCAATGTTAAAACTTCATTCAACACGTTATTGTTGATGTAACAGTCCTGTGAGAGAATATTTTCAGCTTCTTCTAATCTTAAAGCATTTTCATGTAATTCATCATTTGAATTGACATATGCCAAAATAAATGAAGTGTCTAGGAATACTTTTCTCATTCGTATAAACTCCTTTTAAGTTCTACTGCATTGGTTTTTTCATCAGTTTTAAAAGCACCAGCTAGATTTTTAAAACTTCTTTTTTTTCTGAAATTTATTTCAGGATTTCCATTTTCATTTATAGCCCATTCTACAACAGTGTCATTGTCAATGTCATAATTTTTTCTTATTTCTTTCGGAATTGTGGTTTGGTAATTGCTTTGAATTTTACTTGTGGCTAATATAAGCATGTTTTTTCACCTCTTGGATACTAAGGGTTTTAGATAATATATTATATTATCTATTTATAATAGGATATAAATATATCGGATGTTAATTATCATATCCGAAAATTTTATATTATAGTAATTTTATAATAATATAATATATGGAATGTTATTCCAATCATGAGTAAAACCACACCATATTAATTGGATAAACATGTACGAACTCATGAAACATTCTTTGCACAATTTATGGACATATCAAGTGTCTATTTCAGAGCATTATTTTTGGAAAATATGAATACCTACTCTCAATCTTAATTGGTAAGAGTAAGGTATGATTGTATAACTTTGTCAGGATATCCTGTAAATGTTACAATGGTGACATATGAAAGATAAATTTTGTACTGGAAAATCTTTGAAGAAGGATTTCTAAATTTTTGAATAAACTCTAATGAGGTTATAAAATGAAAGATAATAATATTAAGTCTAAGAAAGATGATGATTCTAAAAAAAGTAATAAGGAAATTATTGAGGTTAAAAGTATGGAAGAATTTATTGAACTTGTAAATAGACCAATTGTTATTGAAAATAATACATTAGGAACTCTTGAGTTAAGACCAATTTTTGATGATGATTTAAATTACTTATTAAAAAATATTAACGAAAGTCTTGATGGAGAGTCATTATGTAAAGGATTTATCATTAATCAATTAAACTCTCCAGAAATCTCAATTGAACGTTTAAATGACTTGAACCAATCTGAAATTAAAAATATTCTTGAAAGATATTTAAAATGCAATAATATGGATGAATATTTTAATTTTTCAGAAAACAGTGTTTATGATGATTTTAAAGATGGAGTAATTGCATATAGGGAACATATAATTAAACCTTTTGAGGATAATTATGATAAAATGGTTGATTCAATACGCAACAGTCTTAGTTCACTCAATATCTATGGTGGTTTGGAAGATTATATTTTGAACACTCACATAGCATCAATGCAACTAATGGCTAATAATCTAGGTGTTTCACAAGCAGTTGAAAATCTTAAATATATGGCCGACATTACATCACCTATCATTGATGCACTAAATACTTCTGCTATTTCTCAAGCTATGGATGCTGTGGATTCAGCGAGAAGAACTATGGGTAATCTTGTTGAATCTAATATGGCAGCTATTTCTCAAGCGACGGCGGCTACAGATACTGCTAGAAAGATGACCAATAGTGTTGTTGAACCCCATATGCTTGCTATTTCCCAAACATTATCTGATATGGATGCAATAAGTGAAACAATTAAAAACTTAGATAGTATTTTTAATAATTCTGCAATATCTCAAGCAGCAATGATTTTAAATGCAATCCAACCACAGATAAGCTTTTGGAATGATTGGTTAAATAATAATAGGCAAATTTTTAAATTTTATGAAGATTCAAATGCTTTTTGGAAAAATGTAAGAAAACATTATAATATTTCAAAGAAAAAAGCATTAACTTGCATAAAAAAATATAATTGGTTTATCAGTCCAAGTATGGATCCTTCTATTGTTTATAATATTGTATCCGTATGCAAAAGTGATTCTAAGAGTAAATGGGGAGATATTAATCATGTCTTTTATGATTATTTCTTAGAGGATAATTGTGAAAAGTTAAATTTGTTTGTTGATAACTGGAGTTCAAATCCTATTTTTGAAGGTAGGATGAAAATTATTAGAGATTGTGTGGAAATAATAAAAAACCATCCTAAAAATGTTAATTTTTCTAATTTAGTTGTTCCAGTTCTAATCTCTCAAATTGATGGTATACAAATGGAATTTATGAACCAAAGAGGGCTTAAAGTTGATAAAAAGAAAGTCGTTTGTGATTTTGAGGGAAATCGTAAAAAGGATGAACATGGACAAAATATTAAACATAGACAATATATTAGAGAACTAACTTCTAATGATGAATTTTTAGATGCAATGAATGATGTCTTTTTAGATGTTCTTTTTCAACATACTGAGCGTGGTGAAGACCATAAGACATCAATTAAATTTAGCAGGCATAAAATCATGCATGGAGAACATTTCACTTATGGAAGAAAATATAATGCAATAAGGTGTTTCATGATTTTAGATTTTTTCCATGGATTAAGTTTGGAAAATTAAATTATATTGGTTATTATTACTTCTTTTAATAAATAACCGATATACTGGTTTATTAAAAAAGTATTTTTAATGGTGATATGGTTGAACTCAGAATTTTTAAAGTATTATATAGAAACAGAATTATATTTACAAAACTCTCCCATGAATATGAAAAAGTTCATTGATTTTTGTAAAAAACGTGGAATCAAAATCGATGATGAAAAATTAGAGGAATTGGAGGAGAAAAAACTTTTCTATCCAATATTTAGGGTAACTAATATTTATAATCCGATATCCGAGCAATATGTTTCACCTAGCTTTGATGAGTATTCTCACGAGGAGTTATTGGGTTATTTAGAAAATGGAAATATTTATACGCCTGAAGATAAATGGTTTTGTAAGTTTAAAGAATTCTATGATAGTGAAACACATAGTCTAAAAACATATTCTTATTATTCCGCATTTCAAATTTGGCCTTTAATTGAAATATTATCTGATGAGAGAATTTTAGAGTATAGGCAATCTTATTTTGAAAATTTTGTCAATTTATTAATAGCTATTCAGATTTATTCTCCCTATGGCAGATCCAATCTAAGAACAATCAATCTTAAAACAGAAATAGATGTTTTTTATAAAAAATTAGATGAATTTGATTTGGATGAAGCTTTAGAAGTAATTAATCTTGGACATGACGAGCTGTATAAATCATATTGTGTTGTTTGTCGTAAATTGAGAGATTTACTTGGAAGTGATGATATCATACAGCTATGGAAGAATATTGCATGGTCTAAAAAGGACAAATGCATTGGACATACAAGATTGGGAATTGAGTATCTTCAGTGGGCAATGATGCTTAAAAGATGTATTGAAGATGATTTGGCGCATGAAACATTTGATGTTGATGAAGTTGATGGAAATTGGGAGAAAGTTAGAGATAAATTACCATCAAATGAAACTGGAAGGACACAACGGGGTGTGAGGAATAATTGGTATACAAATAAATTAAATGATGAGTATGAATTTAGACTAAACCGTAAAAAATTATATTATTTAGCTAATTCACTAACTTTGGATTATCATCCACGTGTAATAATCTTTGTTGAAGGAGATACTGAAGAAATCATGATTCCTAAGTTTTTTGAGCTTTATGGATATAATTTTAGGGATTTAGGTTTTGAAATAGTTAATATTGGTGGGATTGCAAATTTTAATGGCGCAAAATTAACTTTTCAAAATGAAAATAAAAAATATGTAAAGAAGGTTATTAGTAATTTCAAACATTTAGTCAACTTTAATTTTGATTTATGGCAAGCTATTCCATTTTTCATTGGGGATAATGAAAATAGTATTATTGAAAATCTAAAAGAAGGAGTGATATTTGATACTAAAAAGTTGATTAGTGGTTTTGATAATCGTCCTGCTAAAGAAGTCATTCCAGAATTAATTGATGAATATGGTGAAATTAATGAATCGCTTATTGAGACTTGGACTCATATTTGGAAATATGATTTTGAATTAGATAATTTCACTTCACTTGAATTAAAAAATGCTATCAATGAGGTTTGCAGTACTGATTTTTCTTTAAATGATATTCAAGAGATTCTCGATTCTTGTAAGGGTGGCAAAAAAATTGGTATAAAGTCATTAGGTGATGAAGTTGAGGAAAATAAGATTTCAATAAATCTTAAAGCATTTGATAACTTAGTTAAATATTATGATGATACTAAGGATTCAGAAATTTTTAAAAAATCAATTTTTAAAGTAATAGAAAGATTATTAGATATCAATGCTACAAATCATCAACCTATTGATACTCAACATGCTTTAAGGAATCGTGAAGAATTAAATAAAAGTATTTTACTAGGTAGAGATATTTTTCTTAGAGATTAATGGTGAAGTATATGGAATTAAAAAATCGTGCAAAAGTTATTTTTGAAACAGGATTTAATATAGCTTTTAGATTAAAATTAATTAGTGTTCCGGTAATTGGAAGTTATATGGATGTTGTTTATACAGAGTCAATACAAGCAATAAAAGATACATCATTTCAACATTCTCTTGAAAAATTAGATGAAGAAAAAATTGATAAAGAGTATTTGAACAGTTTAGAATTTTTAAATTTATTAGTTCGAACATTTAAAATGGATTTGGATGAAATTGAAACTAATAAGGTAATTTATTTTTCTAAATTAATCAAAAATTCATTAGAATCTTCAGAAGAGGATAGAAAATATAATTTTGATTATATTCAAATTGTACATGATTTATCAATTGACCAAATGCATCTGCTTCATGAAATTTATATTCAACAAAAAGATTTGTATAAAATTAGAGATAAACATCCAGAATGCTCTGTGTTAAATTTAGTTGAAAAATGTACTAATTGGGAAAATTTACCGAAAATTCTCAATGATAAATATGGAATTGAAAATGATGATTTAATCTTTTTATTAAAACGTACTGAAAGTACCGGGTTAATACAAGAGATTACTGGTACTTATATGGATTATGAAGGTGGGACTTACATGATGAATGAAACTTTAAGAAAATTTATTGATAGTTTAGATATTGTTGTAATTGAAAATGATAATTTAATCGAAGAACAATCTGTATTTCTGGGATAAATCATGACCTGTGGTATTTATAAAATTACAAAAAAGGATACAAGACAAATCTACATTGGACAAAGCATTGACATTGAAAGAAGAATTGAAGAGCATAAAGCAAGTAGATATGATAATACTTACATTGACAATGCTATTAATAAACATGGGGTTGATGCTTTTGATTATGAGATTATTGAAGAATTGGAACCAATTCAAGAGGTTCTAGATGAGCGAGAAAGATATTGAATAAAAGAATATAAGTCTTTTTTAGAGCCAAATCATTATAATTTAGAGTCTGGCGGCGTTAGAGGTGTTAAGATTGATTTGAATATGGATGAAATTAAAAAACAATATTTATCCGGAATTCCAATAATCGAGATTGCAAAGGAGAATAATTGCGGTAAATCTTGCATTGAAAAAAGATTAAAGGTAATGGGTGTTGTTTTGCAACACAAGGATCATCATCCTGAAATAAATTCATATAATCTAAAGAAGGATTATGAATCTGGTTTGAGTTCTACTGAAATAGCTGATAAATATGGTCTTGCACCTTCTTCTGTTCTTAGAAGATTAAAATCTGTTGGTGTTGCGGTAAAAGACAAAAATATTAGGGATGATTTAGATGTATGGGAACTCAAAGAAAAATATGAATCTGGTAAATCTACACCTCAACTAGCAAAAGAATATGGTTGTGATATAGGCACAATAACAAAAAGATTAAAAAGTGCAAGTGTTGTTTGGAGAGATAGGTCTGGAAAAAACAGCCCTAAATATAAAACTCATGCTCGTGTTGTAAAATATAATAAGGCAAGAGGTCAAACTTATGGGATTAAATATGATGGAAAAATAATTAAGCAATCAGTTAATAAGGAATATTTGGAAAAAATTTCTGCACTGATTAATAATGGTTTTGAAGTTAAAGAAGCCATTTCTTCTGTTGAATTACCTAAATATAAAAAACCTAATATTGTTCCTAAAAAAGGTATTAAACATCCTAATTATAGAAAAGATATTCCCAGTTCTGAAGAATTGTTAGAGGAATATGAAAATGGAATGACAATTCCGAAATTAGCAGAAAAATACAATTGTGGTACAACAACTATTCATAAGAGAATATCTCAAGTTAAATAACATGTTGAAATCATTAATTTATTTTAAAGTTTTTTAATTGACTCTTTCAAAAGTGTTATAATTCAGGATATCTCTGGGAATCAATTTCCAATTGAACTAGTATGGGTTAATGTTAATTCAAAAATTAAATAGAACTACTTGTTTATATAACAACATTTTAGAATTTAACTCAAAATATTATTTCTCTAAAAATATCTCATCCCAAAATTTGATTAATTTAAATTTTCCAAGATACAATGTATTTAATTGGTCCTCCTCCAAAGTAATGAATATTTCCATTTCTTTGGAATTTAAATCATATTTAATCAGATTATAATTCCCATGAATATAAATAAAATTATCTTTTTTTAATAAGCTATTTACTCTTATCATCCAACATAAATCTTTATGAATTAGTTCTAATTCATTATTATCCAAATTAAACCTATACAACCCATTATAATCAAAAGAATTCGAGTAGAAATACAAGTAATTTTCTTCACAAAACCCTCCAGAAATAGTCATATCTTCAGTTCTGAAAATAGTTATTTTTACAAATTTATCATCAAATTTTCTTATTTCATGTAAACCAGAATGATGGCTAGTTAAATGACTTAAACTGGAAATTGCATAAACTTTATTGTTATATTCAAAGACATGTTGAAAATTTCCATAAGCTACTTCTTCTGCACCATTTTCAGTAACATTATATAAGTAGCTTACCCATTCACCATTGTCTTCAGTTATCATTAAACCATATTTTGTCTCAAATTTATTTACATCAATGAAATTATTGAATGTTTTAATTTTAATTTCGCCATTGTCTTGGAAAAGATAAGAATTATTACCTATACTTAGTTGCATTGTTCCAATCTCTTTAGTTATTGAATGGATAATAATTTTAATTTTTGTTAAATCAGATAAACTTTGAATTTTAGAAATTTTATTTTCACTTAATCTATCTTCAAGATATTCTAAATTAAATTTTGAATCATCATCATTTTTTCTTTTAAAAATCTTCTTTTCATTAATTATTTTTATTTTAGGTAAATTAGTAATTTTTTCACTCCCTTTCCACTTTTGAATATTTCAATCGTAATATTCAACTTATTTTCGAAGAATTTCACGTACAAAATTTGGATCAGTTAATTTCTGATTAGTTACATAACCATAAACTCTATAACCTTTTTTCTCCTCTTCATCAAAAGCTCCCATGGAAATACTATAATAAATTTTATTTCCCGCATGTTGCATTAAACAGGGATTTCCTTGGCAATGTTCAACAAGTAAATCCAAAACATCATCTGATATTTCCCAATCAAATTTGTTGAATGAATTTTTAAAATATGTTCTGACATCATTATCAGATAAACGTTTAAGCTCACTACAAATAAAATATTTGGCAATTTCATCATCGATAAATTCATTATATTCTTCTTTAGATAATTCAAGAGTGAATATAAATGGTATTTCATCATGGGATTTATTACAATAATCTATTATATTATTGAACCATTCAAAAAACAGATTAAGATTAGACCCCCAATATGCAGTAAATTGAATCATTAGTCCTTTATATTTTTTAAAGAATAAACCATCATTAATATTATCATATAAATATTTAAAGAATTCTACAAAATTTTCTTTAACATGAATCAAAAATTCTTTTGTGAATTTTATTTTACTCCAAACTATTTTTATAATATGGTCATGTAAATCTTCAATAATTTTATTATAACAATTCTCTTGAGAAAATTTAATATCCCACAACAAAAGAGATATTAATTCTTCTATTGTTTCTTCAATAGTATTTTCTATAAGCCAAGAACAAGAAATTATTTTATATTTTTCTTTAGCATAAAAAGATAAATATTTCAAAAAAGAAGATTTTCCAATATAATATTCACCAGTGATTAAAAAATAATTAGGATTTCCATTAATAGAATCTTTTAAATAAGGTTCAAATTTTTCAATGATATCTCTTCGACCTACAAAATCTTTAGGTTCTACAATACTTCCATCGGCAAAAGGTGAAAAAATTTTACTCATAGAAATATATTTAGCATTAGTAAAATAAATATTTTAAAATTGATTTATTTAAGTAGTCGAACTTGATGTTTTCATGGTTAACATCAGTTAAAACAGGAATTATTAGATTATTAAAAAACAACTCTTAAATCATGTCAATACTTATCGATTCATTTAAAATAACTCATATAAACCCTCAAAAAATAGACCGTTAAATCAGTTTTTGCTGTTATCCATATAGTTTGGATCTGTAAATTCTTTAACAATATTACCATTTTTAACATTTCTAATCAATAGGAGGGAGTATAAATTATGCAGATTATAATTCTTCTGAGCCTTTTTTAGATTTTTGGTTTCATAACAATACCTCTCTAACTTTTGAAAGGTTTCCAAAAATTTTATAATCATCAAAAAATAAATTCCATATCAGAGTTTTAGTGCTGGAATTGATAAGTATCAGAACTTTTTTATACGTTTTATACGAATGAAAATCTTTAATTATTAAAAATTCTATAAAAATAAGTGTAGAGAGAACATAAGTGATACAACTTTCGCATATCCTTTCATATAACCCCTCCCTTAATTGATTGGTTATTATATAAAAAATAAGTTATATATAAATGTAATCAGTTATTTTCAATAGCTTCACGAACTTTTTTAATAGCTATTTCCTTTTTAGCCGGATATGCTGCTATTTTAACTTTAAGATGAATTGAATCTCCAGAATCTACAATTGTAATTTTTTCGTCAACTGCATCTTCTTTAGATAATCGTAAAAATAAATTTCCTTTATCATCAACTTTGCGTTCCAAATCATTATTTAATTTATCAAGTTGATTTTGGTCTAATTCTAAAAGTAAATTAAAAAAAGCTTTTGTTTGTCTTTTCTTATCTACAACACCGGAGAGTATAATGATTTTATCTTCCATTAATCCTTCTGCATCTTCACTTTCAATTTCAGCATCTGGAAATATGTTGTAGATGGCCTGAGTTAATTCATCGAGATTTTCACTCTCATAAACAAACTCTCTAAATCTGATATTATGAATCATTTTATCAAAAAAGGTATTAAGAAAGGAGATTTATTTTTTTCTCCTTGCTTGTTCACTACCTTTTCCTTTGGAAGTTAATCCACGTCCTTTAGTTCCAGCACTAGTTAAGCCTCTGAGAGCTCTGTTAGTGTGTTTTTTGGAGCAAATCCAATTGATTTTTTCATCATTAACAATAGAAGGACTTTGTGGATCTACTAAGATAACTTCATAATATTTATATTTACCGTCAGCCCATACCCAGTAAGAGTTTAATACTTCTAAATTAGGGTATTTTTTAGCTACACGTTCTTCAGCAATCCTTTGAATGGATTTAGCTTGGGTAATTTTGTTTACACCCATTCTTTTAGGTTTACGTCCTCCGATAAAACGAGATTTCCTTCTTCCACCACGTCTTACTCTGGTTCTTACTAAAACGAAACCTTTTTTAGCTCTGTAACCTAAACTTCTAGCTCTATCAAGCCTGGTTGGTCTTTCAATTCTTTGAACTGCTGATTGCCTTCTCCATTTAGGAGCTCTTTCCCACATTAATTCCCTTACATAGGATTCATCTGGGTTTTTCCATGCATCTCTAATATATTTATACATAATAACACCTTTTGTTCAGCTTTTTTAAAAAGCCACATCCATGAGACATTGTCTCGAAAAAAGTTATGTAATCGTCAATAAATCAACGATAATAAAATATTTGTTTTGTTTATTTATAAAGTTATGGTTAAACATATAAAGAAAAATTAGTATTGAGTGTTAACGAATTATTTATAATTAATCCCATATAAATATTAATGAGGATGAAAAGTATGAAAATGCCTGATAAATTAGATTCAAAACTGCTGGCTCCCTGCGGAATAAACTGCATCAGCTGTGAGAGATATCAAAATCCGTGTGCAGGATGTTTAATAGGTGATGACGGAAAAACTAAAGCCAGTTTGAAATGCAAAATAAAATCCTGCTTTGATACAAAGAATTTTAGCTATTGCGGAAGGTGCAGTGAATTTCCATGCCCTCAAATGAAAAAACACAGCAAAAAATACATCAAAAGATATGATTTAAATACACTTGAAAGTGCCAAAAGAATAAAAAATATGGGTATTGGCAAAATAACAGATTCAGACCGTGAAAAATGGACCTGTCCACAATGCAGCGGAGTAATTAAATTTCAAACTAAAAAATGCAGTGAATGTGACTATTCATTATAACTCTTTTTTTAAAAGTAATACTTATGGCTAAAATAAGCTTATAAAAGTAATACTTCCTTATTTTTTAAAAAATAATACTTAATATATAAATAAAATAAAAAAAAGTAATACTTAATACTTTTAGGCAGAATAAAGCATTTTAGTAATACTTTTTTTAGTAAACCTTATTAATTATTACGATAATAAAAATTATTAGGTTGTTATTATATCATACTAAATATTATATTGATATTACTAACAAGCTACTTTTTTAATAATTAAAACGAAATGTGAAAAAAATGGATAGAAAATATCTTATAGGTGCAATACTTGTAATTATTGTTATAATTATAGGATGTGCTGTTTATTTCGGACAGTCACATGTAGAACGTGCTGATGACGAACTTGTAGTTGCAGCTTACAGTCACGGAGGAGAACCAGAATCTGGTTTTGATCCGATTTTAGGTTGGAACTATTATTCAGAACCTTTAATACAAAGTACTTTATTAAAAATGAACAGAAATATGAGTTATGAAAATGATTTAGCCACTAATTATACAATAAGTGATGATTATAAAACATACACTGTTCAAATAAGAGATGATGTTAAATTTACCGACAACACACCATTAGATGCTGAAGATGTTGCATTTACATATAATGAAGCTAAAAAAACTGGAGCTAGCTTAGACTTAAGTAATATGAATAATGCAACTGCAGTAAACCCAACTACAGTACAATTTGATTTAAACAAATCTGATTCCACTTTCCTAGATAAATTAGCATATATTGGCATAGTACCTTCTGATTCCTACAACAATGAAACTTATGGAAGTAACCCTGTTGGATCAGGACCATATAAATTTGCTCAATGGGATAAAGGCCAGCAAGTAATTTTAGAAAGAAATGACAATTATTATGGAGACCAACCGGAATTCAAAAAATTAACTATTCTTTTCGCTCAAAATGAAGCCGCATTTAATGCTGCTAAAAATAAAGAAGTAGATGTATCTGCTGTACCTTTAGCTTATGCAAAAGAAAATGTTGACGGATACACTATGTATCTCATGGACACTATTGATGTAAGAGGAATTTCCCTACCAACTAAAATGAATACTGGTGAAAAGAATCCTGACGGTGGAGATGTAGGTAACAATGTAACTGGAGATATCGCAGTTAGAAAAGCTCTAAACTATGGTATTGACAGAACCAGCCTTTGTGAAGGTGCATTAAACGGAATAGGATATCCTAATTACGATGGAATTGCTCACCAATTACCATGGGCAAACAATGCAACTGCTATTGAAGACGGAGACATTGCAAAAGCAAATGAAACCTTGGAAAAAGCAGGATGGGTTGACAGTGATGGTGACGGAATCCGTGAGAAAAACGGGACCAAAGCATCCTTCGAATTATATTACTCATCTGATGCTTCTGAAAGACAAGCAATTGCAGTTTCTGTTTCTGAACAAGCAAAAGAAATGGGTATTGAAGTAAAAGCTATTGGTTCTAATTGGGATGAAATGGATGGAGTTAAAAATTCACAGGCAATTGTCTGGGGATTCGGAAGTACTGACCCGTCAACAATCTGGTCAGAATACCACAGTTCCCAGGCAGGTGTTGGATACAATAACCCATCATATGTAAACGACAGTGTTATTGATCAACATATTGACAATGCATTTAAACAATCACGTGAAAGTTCATATTCCGAATGGTCTAATGCAGTTTGGGACGGCAGTCATGGTATTTCACCACAAGGTGACGCATCATGGTTATGGATCGGTGAAATCAAATACGGATATTTCGTAGATGACAGCTTAGACATATCCAACGATACTGCTCTTTTACAACCTCACGGAGGAGACATATTTGGAAACATATATGACTGGAAACGTGTTTCATCAATAGAAAAATGATTTAAATGATTCAAATCATTTAAAATCATTTTATTACTTTTTTTTGGACAACGATATTATGTCAAATCATGAAAAAATACTCAAATTTTTAGGATATCGGCTGGTAAGATTTATCATTCTACTTATTGCAATTATTATAATCAGTTTTATAATGGTCGATTTATCACCAATAAATCCTGTAAAGACTTATATCAGTAATATGATTGTCAGTCCCGAACAAGTTGCAGCATTGGAAGCCTATTGGGGTGTTAATGAACCTATAACTGCCAAAATAATGAATTGGTTAGGTAATATTATTCATGGTGATTTAGGAAATTCATTAATATTTAGAATACCTGTTATAGATGTTATTAAAGAAAAATTTTTCGCATCATTAATCTTAATGATGACATCCTGGGCAATATCAGGAGTTCTTGGATTTTTATTAGGAATTGTTGCAGGGTATAAAAAAGATACCTGGATTGACAAAGCAATCAAAGTTTACTGTTACATTTTACAGTCTGCTCCAACATTTTGGATTGCATTAATTATATTAATGGTATTCAGTATTCAGCTTGGATGGTTCCCTTCAGGACTTGGAGTTCCAATTGGAAGTTTAAGCCAGGACGTAACTATATGGGAATGGTTAAACCGTTTAATTTTACCGGCATTTACATTAAGTATCTTAGGTGTAGCTCAAATTGCATTGTATACCAGAGATAAGTTAATTGAAGAAATGAACAGTGATTATTTCTTATTTGCAAAAGCAAGAGGAGAACACGGATGGTCACTTATTAAAAGACACGGAATCAGAAATGTTCTTTTACCAGCAATTACACTGCAATTTTTAAGTTTCAGTGAACTGTTTGGAGGAGCAGTTCTTGTAGAACAAGTATTTACATATCCCGGAATTGGACAGGCCGCAGTTTCAGCAGGTTTAAGAAGTGATGTTCCATTATTATTGGGAATTGTCATGTTCAGTGCAATATTCGTTTATGTAGGTAATTTAATAGCAGATATTATTTACAACTTTGTAGACCCTAGAATTAAAGAAGGTGAAGAGGATGGTCAATAAAAACAAAAAAACATCAAAATTAAATATGAATCTAAGAACAAAAACATTATTGACTATATCTTTAATAGTATTACTTTTAGTTTTAGTAATAATTACCAGCTTATCCATAAATCCCGGAGATATTAAAACAAATTTCCAGCTAATGAACCAGGCTCCGTCATTTGAACACTTATTCGGTACTGACTGGATAGGCAGAGATATGTTTACCCGTACATTAAAAGGATTAGGATTAAGTATCCAGATTGGAATTGTTGCATCAATATTAAGTAGTATAATAGCAGTGATTCTTGGATTATTATCCAGTTTCAACAAATATTTTGACTCTTTTGTTTCATGGATTGTAGATTTATTCCTGTCTGTGCCTCACCTATTGGCAATAATTCTTATTTCAATTGCATTAGGAGGCGGGGCATTTGGAGTTACTGTCGGTGTTGCATTGACACACTGGACATCCCTAACAAGAGTTCTTAGAGCTGAAATAAAACAGATTCAAACTTCAGAATATGTAAAACTATCTAAAAATCTTGGAAAATCTAAACTTTGGATAGCTACAAAACAGATATTGCCTTTAATTGTAAGTCAGATAATAGTTGGAACTATATTAATTTTCCCTCATGCAATTATGCACGAAGCCAGTGTTACATTTTTAGGATTCGGATTATCTCCTCACGAACCTGCTATTGGAGTTATCTTATCTGAATCAATGAAATATCTCGCAACTGGAAACTGGTGGTTAGCACTATTCCCTGGTTTATCTTTATTAATAATTGTACTGCTCTTTGATATAGTTGGAGAAAATATTAAAAAATTACTTAATCCGGCAAGTGCAAATAACTAGGAAGTGTCAAAATGAATAAACTATTAGATGTTAATAATGTATCAATCTCATTTATACAATACACAAAAGGATTAAAACAGCAAAATCTCAAAGTAATTACAGATTTAACCTTGGATATTGAAGAAGGGGAAATTTTAACAGTATTAGGTTCAAGCGGATCTGGAAAAAGTTTATTAGCACATGCAATATTAGGCATTTTACCTGATAATGCTGATTTAAATGGAGAAATAAAATATAACGGAAATGTTTTAAATCAAAAAGCAAAAGAAGAAATTCGAGGAAAAGAAATTTCATTAATTCCACAGTCCGTTAATTTTTTAGACCCTTTAATGAAAATAGCTGATCAGGTTATTGGAGAATGTGAAACTGAAGAGGAATGCCGTGAAAAGCAAATAAAACAAAGAAAAATATTTGAAAAATACGGATTAAGTGAAGATGTTGACAATATGTATCCATTCCAATTATCCGGAGGAATGGCAAGACGTGTTTTAATTTCAACAGCTCTTCTTTCAAACCCTAAATTAATAATTGCTGATGAACCAACTCCCGGATTAGATCAAAAATCAGTTAAAGAAACCTTAGATTATCTAAAACAGATGGCTGATGACAATGTAGGAGTACTGTTAATTACTCACGACATTTATGCAGCTTTAGAAGTTGCCAACAGAATTTGTATATTTTATTCCGGTTTTGTAATTGAAATAGTTGATACAAAAGACTTTAAAGAAGGTAAAAACTTATTACATCCATATACTCAGGCATTATATGAAGCATTACCTAAAAATGGATTTAAACTAACTAAAGGGCATCAGCCATTACACGGAGAAATTCCAAACGGATGTCCGTACTATGACAGGTGTGATTCTCCTTTAGAATACTGTAATGAAAAAAGACCTAACTTAATTAACAACATCAGATGTTTTAAATACAATCAGGAGGAATAAAATGGAATTAATTGGAAAAAACATAACCTACAAATATCCTTCTTCAAAAAAATATGTTTTAAAAGATGTGGATATCACATTAAACAGCGATAAAATTACTGGACTAATTGGAGAAAGCGGAAAGGGTAAATCAACATTGTGTAAAATATTATCTAATTATATTCCAAAATATGATGGGGAAGTTTATCTGGATAATCAGATACTTCCTAAAAATGGATTTTGCCCTGTTCAATTAATTTTTCAGCACCCTGAAAAAGTAATGAATCCAAAATGGAAAATGAAAGATATTTTAGAAGAATCCTGGAATGTCAGTGATGATTTAATAAGTGAATTTGGTATTCAGCAGTCATGGATGAGCAGATATCCAAGTGAGCTTTCAGGTGGAGAACTGCAAAGATACTCTGTTTTAAGATCACTGAATCCGAAAACAAAGTTTTTAATAGCTGATGAAATGACAACAATGCTTGATGCAGTCACACAGGTGCAAATATTGGATTCAGTTATTAAAATTATTAAAAAAAGAAAAATGGGATTACTTATTGTAAGTCATGACTTAGACTTAATCGATACCATTTGTGATGATAAAATTTATTTAAAAGATATTAATAATATTTAAACTATTAATATCTTATTTTCTAGCTTTTCCTACTTTACGGGCGATTACCAATTCCCCAACAGATATTAATCCTGCAAAGAAATTTTCAAGACCTTTGGTTGCCCAAATAGCCTCACCAAAAGTAGCTTCCCTTATTGTTGCTTCATAATCTTCAGGTTTTACTTTTTTACCGGTTGCCCTTTTAGAAACAATAGCTGCTGCAGCCATTAATTCATCCCAGGTTACACCTTTTAACTGTTTGCACATTGCAACATATAACTTGTAAACTTTAATATCATAAAGTGCAGACAAAAGTTCTACAATATCACAAGCACGAATCATTCCCACAACCTGATTATCATCATTTAAAACAGGTACAGTAACAAATTTATTGTTTGCTGTTTCTATAACTGCAAGTCTTGAAGGTGCATTTTCATTGATAGTAGTTATTTCTTCATAGGAACTCATGATTTCCTTAATTTTATCATTACCTTCACGCAACCCCTTAGTAATTTCAAAAGAAGTTACCCATCCAACCAAATGTTTATTATCATCTACAACAGGGCATGTGAACCTACGTATTTTTTCCATGGTGATAGAAACATCTTTAACACTGTCCTCAGGACTTATATATACAAATTTTTTATCCATTAACTCTTTAGCTTTCATAAAACAACCCCTTTAGTCAATTTCAACAAAGTTCAACGCCCCAACAGGACAGTGACTTGTACAATTAATACATCTTATGCATTTATCATTATTCAATACCACTTTCTCTTCATCTAACCAAATAGCTTCCACAGGACAGTTCTCTTCACACAAATAACAGTTAACACATTCGTCCTGATTAATTTCAAGATTTTTAGTGTGAACAATAGGTCCGATAGTTCTGTCTAATTTAACAGAGTCATTTTCGCAAAATTGAACACAGGCCCCGCATCCAATACATAACTTTTTATTAATGACCGGATACAATACATCATCTTCCAGTTCAATATCAACATCAATGCCTAATTCTTCAAAATAGGACTTGAACTCCAATGTGAAAGCATCAGTTGGGCAAAATTTAGCACAGTTATCGTAATTGGCAAGATCAGAATAATCAATAGAAATATCATTCATTCTAACTACTCTATGAGGACGACTAATACTAGCTAAATTATATTCAATAGCCTCATCACCTTCATCATGATTATATGAAACTTTATTGTCTATTAATTTAATAGCTGAAACAGGACATGTTTGAACACATATTTCACATTTAACACAATCATGAGTGATTTTAGCTATTTTAAAAATATTAGCTGGTTCAATAGCATCAACCGGACATTGGTCAACACACATATTACATCTTATACAACGTGGTGCTATAGCAATGATTTCTTTTTGAGAAAAGAATTTATTTAACTCAAACTGAAAATCATCCCCACTATCATGTATTTCCACAGATTTTAAGAGAATTTCACGCTCCAAACTACTTATCTGCTTATCAAAAGATATATTCATACTATTACCAACTGAATAATTTTTTATTTAAATTTAATTTTTGTTTTTAATAATTAATAAAGATTATTTAATTTATAAATTCCTTTAAATCTTTTAAATTAGGGAATTTTTCCATTCCAAAACCTTCAATTGCCTTACTAGCTACCCAATTTCCAATTTTACAAGATTCTTCAAGAGAATAACCATTTAATTTACCGTATAAAAATCCGCTGTTAAAGCTATCTCCGGCACCTGTTGTATCAACAACACTGCATTCATAGGTGCCAACATCACATTCTTCACTATCAGTAATTGCAAAAACACCTTCGGAACCTTTTTTAACAACAACAGTCTGAATACCTTCATCTAAAATATGAACAGCTATTTCTTTTACAGACAATTCATCAGCACAGTCAATAGCTTTGTAATAATCTTCATACAATAATCTTAATTCATTTTCATTAATTAACAAAATATCTGTTTTATCCAAAATCGGCTTTAACTCTTTTAATCCTTTTTGAACATATAACATTCCAGGATCAAAGCTCAGTAAAATATTATCATTAAGTTTGTCCAGCAGTTCGATTTGAGTCTTGAATGAATCGCCAACAAAGGAAGTGTAATGCATTATTTTACATTTTGAAAGATTCAATAAATTAATTTCATCCAGTACTATTTCATCATTAACTCCAGGATCAACATAAAGACAGCGTTCGCCTTTTTCATCAACAAAACCTAATACTTTACCTGTGTTGCCTTTATCTGCATAAATCAAATTATTAGTATAAACTTCATTCATGGCCAAATTCAGTTCAATCAAATCTCCGTCATCATCTTCAGCTATTTTACCAATTATGGATGTTGGACATCCTAATCTGGCCAGCCCGATTACAGTATTTGCTGCAGATCCTCCAGGAGTATCTTTTTGAGATTTAATGAAACTTTCCTCATCCTTACATGCAATATTTTCTACTGTATGCAATTTGTCAACATTCAAAGCTCCAAAACCTATTACATCAACATTAATGTCACTGTCTAAAAATTCCATTTTAAAACCTTATTTTAGAATATTTAATAAATTAATATTTTTGTCTCCAAGTTTTCCGTCATAATTACCTGCAGATATGCTAATTACACCATCAACTTCCAAAGCAGCATCAATTCCTGCTTTTACAGCTTCATTCATTGCATCTTCACTTACTGCATTAATTACAATTTCAGGAATATAATTAACTTCACCAGGAACTTTAGATTCACTGCCTAAACGCTCTTTTAAAGAAGGACAGTAAACATGATTTGTAGTAGGTCCGATTTCAGGATAATTAGTTTCCGGTTTTGAAGCTGCAGAACATATGTCAAATGGTGCAATAGCTCCAGTAACTGATTGAATTGCATCAAGAGCTCTTTTTCCACCTTCCAAAACAGCTTCCTGAGTTTCACACAAATACCAGAAGTTGCCTCCCATAGTACCTTTGTTTAAAGATAATTTTTCTTCAATTTGGAAATCAGGTACTGCAATTGGAACATTAATCAATTTACGACCATATTCTTCTACAGTCCATTCATAGCCGTCACCACAATGTCCGACAATATCCATCATTTCTATATATTCATCGCTTTTTTCATCAGGATAATCAAAAACCCTCATAAATGGTTTGACTAAAATATCCTGTCTAATCCTGTAAGATAATTCAAATGCGAATTTTTCAACATTATCTCCACCAAGCCAGTATTGTACTACTGCACCGTATCTGCCGTCAGGAGTTTCGCTTTTTGCTAAGAATCCTTCAACTCCACCTTCAACTCTTCCGATTACAGCACTTGGAGTGGATGTTGAATCATAAGCTGCTCTTTCAACTAATTCTTTAGTAGGGCCGGTTATTAAAGCTCTTACATATTGGCCTTCAAAAGCTTCAAAAAATGTATTTTCTACTTTTTCATAACTCATTATATTACCTTCTTAATAATTATTAACCTAATCCACCAACGTCTTCGCCACGGATACGATTTCTCATTTCAATACTTTCTTTCAATATATCTTCAAAATTATCCGAATCAACTATTTTAATAAGTGGATATTTAATATTTTTAAATATTCTAAAAAATTCTTCATTAATTTGTGAATCAATTTTATAATCTTCAAATAACTTTTTAATATTATCTGAATTATTATAATCATCAATAAAAGTTAAAACTGCTTTTTTATCATTGTTAGCATAAATATTAGCTATTACTGCTGTTGCAATTGCACTTGGAGATACGATAGCTATTTGAGCTTCCCTTAACGGATAATCATTACCGTTAAAAGATATACTGATTCCGTCATGCTCACGGGCAAATCTCAATGGTTCAACATCCGTAATGCTGTCTCCAATATAGAGAATTTCATTAATATTGATATTGTCACGGGATATTATGTCATCAATAGCTAATTTTTTACCTTCACCGCCAATAACATCAATATTTTTAATATTTTCATAAATCCCCATTTTAGGAATTTCACTGAAGAAAATATCATCGAACAGCTCATAATTTTTAGGATTTTCCAGTATCTGCTTTTTAAATTCAGCAATTTTAAGTATTTCTTCATCAATAAGATTTAACTCATCCATATCAACATCAGTATAATATGTGTTTTCAAATGGAAATTCCATAAAATTAGATACTGCTTCAATATATTGACCATAGCTAGTACTAACTATGTAAGTATTCATAGCACTTTGAAGGTATTTTAATAGAAATCTTGAATCGTTAACTACATAGATATGTTCCCGTGAAAAATTAATCAAATCTTCATTTTTAAGATTTTCAACAACAAAAAATGGCAAAATTAATTTCAGTGTGTTGCCTGCTTTATAATTATCTTTTTTAACTTCATCTACAAGATAATCATCATATAAACTAAGAATTTTAAATAATTCATCTCCATCCTCAATGAAATGTGCACATAACTCAAAAGCATTGTCATTTAAAGTTAATGGACCTTCACAGTCTGTAATAAATGATTTTTCAAACACATAATCACCTGAAATTAACTAATTTTATTGCAGTTACAGGACAAATTGCCTCACACTGTCTGCAATAAATACAGTTTTCCTCATTAAAAGTAACTTTATCCCCTTCAAGTATCAATGCATCAGTCGGACAATTTTTAACACAAATTCCACAGCTTTGACATTTCTCACTGGCCAATGAAAAGTCAGCTTCCCTTTGGCCTTTCAGATCAGACCTGCTGAAGAACAAATCACATCCTTTACTATGGAAATAATCATCATAAGCTCGGATTGCTCCAAACTGACAGTCTCCAACACATCTTCCACAGTAAACACATTTATTTTCATCTATGACAATTGGTTTTGGAGCATCAAGTGATATTGCACCAGTCGGACAACTGTTTAAACATTCACCACATGCAATACATTTTTTGTCAAATACTTCAATGCCTCGGTTTATCAAATAAGATTCAAACAGCTTGCCGAATTTTTTAATTTCAATATTTTCCCCTAAACTTAAATTCAACTCTCTGTTCATCATGTCATTGACATTATATTGAATATATCCCTCATAATCAGCATCATCAAATTCCAAAGATAATGTTTTTGATATTTTCTTAAGAGAACCGTTTAATCCAATTAAATCAATAGATAATCTTTTCATATCCTTATCTACAATTTCAGAAACCATGTCATAAGACTTAATCTCACTATATAATTTAAATGCTTTTTTACGTGAAGAATATTTAATAGCTGTTGACGGACAGGAATGCATACACTCCTCACATCTGGCACAGTATCCCGGATTAATATAAGGCAATTTATTAGTTTTGGAAACATTGATTGCACCTGCTGCCGGACAAACTCTGGTACAGGTCATACAACCTATACAAACATCCTGGTTAACAATAATAACTTTTCCGCCTTTAACTGTTTTTGGAAGAAGCTGACCATATTTAATTGCATCAGTCGGACAGACTCTAAAACAATATCCGCATCTGACACAGGTATCAGGATTTATTACACTGTAAGCTTCTCCAGTGTCAACTGCATGAATTTTAATTGAACCTGTTTTACATGCCTGAACACATGCCCCGCAGGATTTACATAATTTTGTGTTGATATTTGGAACGTTTTCCTTAATTGGTTCTGCAATATCCACATCCATATGTATTGCATCATAAGGACAAGCATTACGACATAATACACAACCAAAACAGGTACTTTTTATTTTAGTAAAACCGTCATTAGGATCAACATATATTGCTTCAATCGGACAGGACTCAAGACATGGCTTGTCTGTACAATTTGCACATTTGCTCTGATTAATTGAAGATTCAACATCTACATCCCTTAAAGGTCTTGGAGTTTTAGTATAACTATCAATCATAACACTCAACCCATAACTACCTCTTCATTTAAATTTGAAGCTTTGACTGTAACATTTACTATCTTTTCACCATTTTCATCCTCTTCTAAAGAGAATTTGGAAATGAAATATTTAATTGTTGAAAACGGACAGGACTGATAACAAATACTACAGTGTAAACATTTATTTTCATTTCTCACAATAGTGTCATTCTTTTCATCAAAGGAAATTGCTTTAGTAGGGCAATCCGGAATACACATTTGACATTTCTTGCAGGTTTCACTATCCCAGTCAATAATTCTAATTTTAAGTCTGTTAATAGCATTAGTTAATATTTCTAAAGCTATCTCTTCATCAGATATTATTTCCAATGCTTTATCAAAAATATCGGAAAGCGGGAAATTATACTGTAAAAGCCTGTCTTTTTTCAGGGACCTTAAATCCTCTTCCTTATTGTTAATGTATTTTTCAAGAAAAGTTACAACCTGAGCTATCAGCTCTTTTTGATCTTGGATATTGTCAACGAAAACTCCTTTCATAGCACCGTTTACCGGACAAACATCAAGACATTCTCCACATGAAATACATTTAAATGGATTTACAACAACCTTGCCGTCATCTTCAACATGGATTGCTCCGACAGGACATTGTTTCATACATTTTTTACATCTGATACAAAGATAATCGTCAATGATAAATTGTCTTTTAGAAGGAATAATATTAAATTCAGGCTTCAATAAATGATTTTCCCCACATTCTAAAGTTTTAGGTTCAGTCGGACAGACTTCTGCACAAAAACCGCATCTGATACAGGCAGATTTATTTATTATCGGATAAGTAATGCCTTCCTTTGTTTCATCATCCTCATCACGAACTAATTTAATTGCATTTGGAGACGGACATGAAGAAATGCAAGCACCACAACCAATACAATATTCTTTAATTACATTTGGAAAGTTTCTAAATCTGGATGGTTTTTCTACAATTTCCGGACTGGTTTTGGCATTAGTAAATCCCTGTGCCCATGCTTTTCTGGCAAAATCATAAATATACCACATCAAAGAAGACATTTTACCTTACCTCAAAAATATTTTTAGTAGTTGTATTGCCTTTTTTATCAGTAATAGCAACTCTTTCTGCACATGCAACACAAGGATCACTTGATGCATAAGTGGATACTGCATCTGCAACAGTAGCAACATCCTTAATCATATATTTTGCACAGGAATCCATATTTGAAATACTTGGAGTCCTGATGGAAATATGTTTAATTAAATTACCGTTGGTTTCAATCATATAACTTACTTCACCGCGAGGAGCTTCATTTCTCCATTCAGCATATCCTGATTTAATATCAACAGGAACACGAATATCTCCTTTAGGCATGTTTTCAATAGCCTGCCTGATTAAGCTGATGCACTCGGGTATTTCATCAATCCTGTTTAAGGTTCTTGCATAATTGTCCCCTTCTTTTCTCCAGATGGTTTTAAAATCAAAGTGGTCGTTGTAAGTATAATGGTCTTCCCTTAAATCATGCTTTAATCCGGATCCTCTTCCAATAGGACCTACAGCTTTTCCTTTAATAGCTTCTTTTTTAGTCATTACTCCAACATTACGGGAACGCATTCCAATAGCAGGACCTTCTGCATAAATCTCTCTTAATCTTGGAATTCTCTCTTCAATAATTTTCAGATTATCAAGAATCGGTTTGAAATGACGTTCATCAGCATCCATTTTAACTCCACCTACTACATTCCAACCCATATTAACTCTATTTCCAGTTAACAGTTCAATAGAATCCATTGCATATTCCCTTATATCCAAAGATTGCATATATAATGTTTCATGATCAATAGATTTGAAAAATGTAGAATTACCAAGCAAATGACTTTGAATCCTGTCTAATTCATTTGTAATAACCCTTAAAAACTGAGCTCTTAAAGGTGCATAAACTCCGGAGATTCTCTCAATAGTTTCTGCAAATGATTGAGTATGTTCATAAGAACATATTCCGCAAACTCTTTCAGCCAAATAAATACCTTTTTGCCAAGTTTTACCTTCAATTATCTTTTCAATCCCTCTGTGAACATAACCATATTCAATTTCGGCTTTAACAACTCTTTCTCCTTCGGTCTGAAGTTTTAGCCTTATCGGTTCTTTTAAATATGGGTGAATCGGACCAATAGGTAATATCATTTCTTTTCCCTCCCACGATTAGCAATAGCCTGTGGACCCACAGCTAAAATTGCCTCTAAAATTTCACTAGGTCTAGGTGGGCAACCAGGTATCTCTGCATCAACAGGTATAAAATCAGAAGCAGGAGCATAAACTTTTCCACCTTCCTGATTAAATACATCTCCTGATTGAGGACAATTTCCAACAGCCACTACAATTTTTGGTTCAGGAGCTTTATCGTAAACTCTCTTTAAATTATCAACCCACTGCTCGGTAACAGCACCAGTCAATAATAAAACATCAGCTTCACGAGGATTGTTATGAACATAAATACCATACTGCTCTAAATCATATCTTGGAGAAGTTAATGCAACCAGTTCAACATCACACCCATTACATCCTCCGCAATTCACAATACAAACATGAATTGAGCTTTTCCTCACAACATCCTTAATAGCATTTAACATCTATAAGCCTCTCAAAATTATTAATTATTATATTTATACTATTCATTATTTATATTCTTTAATAAATTAAATAAATCCTTTCTACCCTCATCTAAAGCAATATCATAAGATTTCCCATCAATAATCTCATTAGCCACTTTATTTTTAAGTTCATCACCCTGTTCTACAGACAATAACTCCAATACATCCACATACCATGGCAACCTTAAATCAGCATCCAATCTTTCAAGTAAACATTTGTGATTGGCAATTTCCAATGTTCCATGTAATGCTTCTAAAGAAGACATATCCAATAAATCCATAAACAAATCTTCCAAATCTTCAGTTGTGCATCCAAATTCTTTTGAAAAAGGAATTATTATATCTTCCTGCCATTTAAAACTTCCAATCACTCTTTTTTTCATTAAATTAAGTTTAGCTTCATTATCCATACAATCACAACTAGATTAAATGCATTATCAAATAAACAATAACAGCAGCAATTATTCCTATTAAAGTCTCTATCCTACCATATCCCGGTCTTTCACCTATTACAAAACCAGCCAAAAGAAGACCGACAGCTATCAAACCTTGAGAAAATTGACAATTAACTGCCAGCATCCAACCAATAACTGAAACCACACACATTACAACATTTAAACCTTTAACAATGAAAGGTTCTCCATGCTGCTTATAACTGTATAATAATCCAATTATTGACCCTATAATAAATGCAAGTAAATAAATTAAAAATTCCAACATAATATCATCTCTAAACTGGTCTAAATCTTATTATAAATAAACATATAATCACTATAAAAGTTATGACAAAAAATAACTTTTCTAAATTCTCAATATGGTGAGAAAAATGCCCTTTAAGAGTTAAAATAATTAATGCAGTACAAAATAACATTAAAATAACCATATATCCAATTAAAGTTGTATGAAGGAAAGTAGTTATTAAAGTAAGAACCACTGCACCAAATCCAACTAAAGAAGTTAAATATATTGTAGCTTTATCATTCATCATCTCAACCTCATACAAATATCATTAAAAGTGTTCCAACAAAACAAACCGCACCAATTGTTATCTGAGTCATGACAGAATGGTTCGGATTTAACATTGGAGTTACAGCATTAATAAATCCAGTAATAAATGTTATAATTATCATTCCCAAAGCATAATAAACCGGAGATAAAGGTCCAAAGAATATTGTTAAAAATACCCAAAGCATCACATACCATGAAACAGACTCTGAAAACATTATAAATCCTCTTAAGAATCCAAAGTGTTCTGTTTCAAATCCGGAAATTAAATCTTTACCTTTTGTAATTCCAAATGGAGAATACGGAGACTTGGATATAATCAGCATAAAGAACATCAGAGCAGCTAAAGGAATGGAAAATGCCAAAGGACCATGAACTCCTTGATATGCTATAATTTTTCCAATATTCATGGAATCTGTTTTTAAATAAACAAGAACAATAGCTGCAAATAATGGAAGTTCAGTAGCTGCAGATAAAACTGCCCTTACACAGCTCAGTTTACCATAAGGAGAACCAGAACTTGATCCGGAATTATGTTCCACAATTTTGTAAACTGCATAAACACCAAACAGGATAAGTAAGGAATCATGAGCTACAGGACCTACAATAACACCAACAACCCAAATTATAGCCAAAATAACAACAATACCAACATAAAATGGCATTGAAGCAGTTTTTGGAAATGAAGATTCTTTAAAAAAGAACTTTAAAGAATGTAATAAATGCTGAATAATTGGAGGGCCCGGTCTAAGCTGAACACGAGCAATGACTTTTCTGTGCAAACCTAAAAGCAAACTGCCTGCAAGGAATGCGATTATTACATTAATTAAAATATCTGCCATCAAATTCATAATACCACTAATATCCTGTAAATGGTTCTTTTATCCTTTCTTCCTTATCATCTTTTCTCGGTTTGGCCATTGTCAACAAACCTAAACCTAAAACCCAAAACGGAATTCCGAAAATAGCTATTACATACACAGCCCAGCTGGCCATATCAAATATTAAAGCAGCCAATATAGCCAATGTAGAGATTGCCAATAATATAATACTTATAATTTTTTGAATATCCATACTCTCACTACCATAAAACTAATAATAATATCTCCACTGCTCTAATAATAACAAATAATGAACTTAAATGAATAATAACCAAAAATGGAGAACCTGGAGTTCTAAACATTTCTGCCTTACTTGCAAAGAATGGTGCAACACCACACTCTCCCAAAATTCCAAGCAGCATCAGTAAAGCACCAAAAATCATCATCGGAGTTGCATGCATTTGATTTAGTACCAGCAAACTCAATGTTCCAGAAGAAGCAAGGACAATAGCTGCTCCACCAAATAACGGCAAACTACACATCATAGCTATTAAACCATAATTAAAAGCAGAGTTTAAAACACTAACCTGCCTTACAGCTGAAACAATACCAATATTCACAATACCAATTAATGCCATGAACAAAGTAAAGTTAAACAAATCTCCAGTAATCATTGCCCCTGCAGAAGCTATACCACAGATTACAGATAAAAATCTTCTTTGCTTAAACTCTTTTGGACCTACTTTCACATCTGTATTTCCAAGTTTCATGAAAGTAGCTTCAACTTGTGTTTCTGGTTTACTTACAGCTATCAATAAGGTAAACCCCAACATTACAGCAAATAAAAACAAATTAAGAGGTGTGAAGTACAATACAATATCTCCAAAAGGAACTGTACCCAATAAATTTCCACCAAGTGTACTAAAATCCATATTTACTTACTCCTTATTCATATCTTCTCTCATAAGCACTCCAATTAAACCAACTTTTGAAGCTACTTTTAATAACAATCCACAAGCCGCTAAGAATAAACTTAATAACCATAACTTAGGCATTATAAAGAATAATGCAAATCCAATAATCCATAAACACCAAGCAATACCTGAAACTCCACCAAGTCCTTCTAAAGTGAAAACAGGCAAACCTCTTGCTTTTTTAGAAATTGCATATAATAAAATTCCCCCACCAGCTACTGCACCACCAGTAAATCCGGTTAAAAAGATACCATAAGCTATTAAAGCCAAAGCAATGAAATTAGGTGCTGTAGTCATAATTTCCAAATCCAAATTAAACGGAATCGGGAATAATGAAGTGCCTTCAGGCAGACTTCTTTTAGGATTCTGTTCAATAATATGCATTTCCCTTGAAAGTAAAATCTCTGAAATAGCCAATGTTTCAGCCAGTTCAACTACCAAACCAGGTAAAATCAGAGATTCAGCCAAATCAGTTCCTACAGCAGAAACAACAAAAATCATTGCAAGACCAATTAAATCTGTAAGAATAAGTATATGAATTTCTTCTTTTTTCATAGCAATAGCTATTGATCCTATAAATCCGATAATCAAACCTGCATAAATTGCCGGCAAATACATTGATATAAATGCTTGAGGAACAAACTCAGGAACCAATACCATTAATTATCCCTCCTTAATTGCCTGGCTCTGGATTTAGCATCATTTATTTTAACTTCATTAGCTACTTTTACTGAATCCCCTATAGCCTTCTTAACATTATCTCTTATTTCGTTTTCATCATTTTTTCTATTCATTGTATAATTCATAGACAGCCATGAAGCTATAATAAAGGACATCATCAATATGGAAGATTCCAATATTGTATCAAAACCACGAGTATAATACAATATTTCGTCAATTAATCCACCAGGAGAAGAATAAATAGATGTACCGAAATATGGTGAAATCTGAGAAACCCATAAAGCTACTGGTGACATATATGATGTAATCATACCAATTTCTTCAGCATTTTGAGGAAACTGAGCCATAACTATACCTGGAGTTTTTAAAATTTCTCCTCCCCTATCATAAGGTGCTACAGCTAATCCAGCATCTATCTGTTCTTGAGGTTCAGGTCTGGGATAAATTTGATCTGGATTTAAACTCATCGGAACAATAAAACCTATTAAAAGGATTATTCCCAATGAAAAAGCAAAAATCCTCGGAACATTTTTTGGATTAGCCAATTTATTCCATAAAGCTCCTATCCTCATACGTCTGCCCCCATTTCTTCTAAACGAATAATTGCTCTAAACAAAACAAAAGTAATAACAACAGTTGTTGCAAGTAATGTTAATAAAGCTAAAACATGATTATAAGTTAACAGCACCAAACAAACTCCAATAGAAGCCACTTCTGTATTGAATGTTCTTATAATAGGGTCTTTTACACCCGGACCCCATGCAGTAGCTAAACTACCTACAATAGCTAGAAAAATACCAACATAAAAGAACAGATTAACATCAATCATGTAACTCACCACTTCTAACTTTTCTTTGTCTAATTTCTTTAATTTTAACAATAGCCATAATAAAAATTAAAGTACATAAAGGATCAGACAATGCAACAAACATTGCAACATCCAAATATCTAAATAGCACCACAACAAGTAAAAAACCTGCATCCATTATGGAAAACATAATTACTTTGTCTAATGGTTTTTTCAATAATATTACTCCAAATGCTCCGATTAACATTAAAGCTATTGCAATAATTGATACAACAAATTCCATTTCAACGCCTCAATCAAGAATTATTTCATCATCAAGCTTATCCAAACTTGTTGCAATAGCATTAGCACTAATTGTAGAACATATGAAAAATGCAGCAGCAACTACAAATGCAAATGGTGTTTTAATTACCAAAGCTATTAATGCAGGAACTCCAAAGCCAATGACATTTAAATAAAGCAATTTTGAAACTCTATTTTCAGTTATTAAAGCCCTTAATGCCACATATATTAATATTATCCCAATTATTATTTCAACATACATATAATCACTCTTTAGCATGTCTATTGAACTTTTTAGCTATTTTACCCAGGATAATAGATGCTCTGACTTGATCAATTCCTTGAATTGTTAAAATAGCTATACATATCCCTGCTATAAACATTTCAGGAGTCAAACCTACAAATGAACAGACAAACAATATAACAGTTATAGTTAAAGAACCGGTAGTTCCGGCATAACCTGGATCTGCACACAATCTATTTCCCATAAATACAAAGAAAGCGGCCAGTATACCTCCAGGAATTCCTAAAATCATATATCCAATAGACGCTATTAATGTACCGGCAGAAGCATCAGGAGAACATAAAATATTTCCTTGGAAAAATCCACCAGCAATATCTCCATTTCGTTTTTCAATTGAATCTCCAACAGTCTGAACCCCTTTAACTCCAGGCTGTTGTGGAAGTCCAAAATAAGTATCAATAATAACGAAGTTTAACCAACAGATAACAGATGCTACTATAATACCAATTATCTCATTCATTAGCCGGCCTCCTCTTCATTATCTTGTAAAGGTTTTGGAAATACTTCATAAAACAAATATTTCACAAATAATGCAGTTAATACACCAATAACTACAGACAACACTAATCCATTGTAGATAAATGTATAACCTAAAACAAAGAAAAGTGAAAGAATACCTATAGCTATTACTGGAGTAGGATATAACGCACTTACATCAAAAGAATACATATATGGTTTACTTGGTAATAATGGAACTCGTAAAATTAAAGCAACTACAATTGATACTGCAATTGCTACAATATAACATAATGCAGCATCAAAACTAGAAATATTAATATTTGCAAGGCCATAAGCACCACTATAAACACATGAATGCACCATACTAAGATTAAACATATAATATTCCTCTCTATAATTATTAATTATTACAAATGAAAATATATAAATGTTGTTACTTAAAAATAGCTTATACAGCAATAATAGAATGTTAAGTGGTCTAAATGAAAAATAAAAATATAATAATAACCGGAGGACTTGGTTTTATAGGTTCACACATTGCAGATGAACTAATCGAAGACAATAATGTCACTATAATAGATAATCTTTCTTCAGGAAAAGTAGAAAACTTGAAAAACCCCGCTCATGAAAATTTGACCATTATAAAAAATAACTTAAATGATATGAATTTAGATGAAACATTTGCAGATACAGACTACATATTCCATCTTGCAGCTATGGCCAGTGTTCCATTAAGTGTAAATGACCCCATCAAATGCAATGACAATAATGTAAACTCAACTATCAAATTACTGACAGCTGCAAAAAACCAGAACGTGAAAAAAGTAATATTTTCATCATCTTCAGCAGTTTACGGAAACAATGCAAACATGCCTTTAAAAGAAAGTGAATTGATGATGCCTACTTCACCTTATGCGGCATCCAAAGCAAATTGTGAGTTATATCTGCAGGCATTTGAAGAAAGTTACGGTTTGAAATCAATAGCTTTAAGATATTTTAATGTATTCGGCCCCAAACAAGATAAAAACTCTCAGTATGCTGCAGTAATTCCAAATTTTATTGATGCAATACTCAATAATGAACATCCTATAATCTACGGAGACGGTCAGCAAACAAGAGATTTCATATTTGTAAAAGATGTTGCAAAAGCAAATATAGCTGCAGCAGAATCAAATTATACCGGGCCTGTAAATATAGCTACAGGTGAAAAATTAACAGTAAACAGATTATATGAAATAATTGCAGATTCTATGGAAAGCAATTTGGAACCTGTATATGTTGATAAGAGAAAAGGAGATATTGAACATTCAATAGCTGACATTGACAAAATGAGTGAAATTAATTTCAAAGCTGATTCATCCAACTTTGTAAAACAGATTAATGAAACCATACAATGGTTTAAAGAAAATTAAAAAATAGAAATTTAGTGGAATCCGCAATGAGAGCAGGTTTCACATAATTCTTCTTCTGAAGGAACGGTTTTTCCAGTTTCCTGCAATAACACAGACAATGCATAATAATCTTCGGATGCATTTTCTTCTCTTAAAACCGGAGAGATACCTTTAAAAATACATTTAATATCACCAGTTCCACCAATATCTACAGCAGTTGGTTCACCCATCTGAAATCTGTTGAAATATTCAAGAACTTCATCTCTTAAAGCTGAAGGTACTCTGAAATTAAATGAAAGTATATTATTTTCTTTCATTTTAAGTCCAACATATTTTTGTTTTATTTCATAATTTAATCCTAATTTCTTTTTAAAAATTACAATATCAGATATGTCTGAAGATGCCATTTGAATTCCCCCGAAATATTTTTTTTAACTAAAAATTACTTATAACTTTTTTTAGTATATAAACTATTCTTTCATAAAAAATTAATTTTTCAAAATTCATAACGAATTATCACGATTTTTAATAAGGTTTATATAAATTAAAAATCATACTTACATCATTATAATAATTATTGTTATATTATAATAATACACTAATAATTTTAATATAAATTAACATATAACTGAGGTGTTTACTTTGAACGAATATAATAAAAATATTGGTAATAGAGTAAAAGAATTAAGAGAACTCTCTGATATTACCATTCAAGACTTTGCAGAGGAATTAGATATTGATGAAACAATGTATAAACAATATGAAAATGGTGAAGTAGACATACCAGCAAGTTTCTTATGCGAAATTGCAAATAAATTTCAAGTTGATTTAGGTTTACTTTTAACTGGTGAAGAAACCAGAATGAATATTTTCGATGTTACCCGTGCAGATAAAGGTATTTCAGTAGAAAGAAGAAAAGAGTACAAATACGAAAATTTATGTACCAAATTCATTGACAAAAAAGCTGAAATTTTTATTGTAACTGTGGATCCTAAAGAAGACGCAGTTCCTTCATTAAACAGTCACCCGGGACAGGAATTTAACTATGTTCTTGAAGGCTCTTTAAAATTTTATATCCACAATAATGAAATTACATTAAACGAAGGAGATTCAATCTTCTTTGATTCCAGCCATAGACATGCTATGGTTGCACTTAACGATAAAAAAGCTAAATTTTTAGCTATAATAATGTAAAACCACAGAGGTTAATAATATGACATCATTAATTGAAGATTATGTAAATAGAGTTGATTTTGACTCATATGAAGATTTTCACAAAAATTTTAAAATAACATATCCTGACAATTTTAATTTCGGGTTTGATGTAATCGACAAATATGCTGAAATAGACCCTGAAAAAATCGCTTTAATCTGGACAAACGATGAAGATGAAAAACACACTTTCACCTTTTCAGATGTTAAAAAGTATAGTAATAAAATTGCAAACTTTTTTACTAAAAAAGGCATTAAAAAAGGCGATAAAGTAATGCTTACCTTAAAAAACAGATACGAATTCTGGTTTACCATGGTTGCATTGCATAAAATCGGAGCAGTAGCTATTCCTGCAACCCACATGTTAAAACTTCATGATATTGATTTCAGGATAAAAAATGCCAATGTCAAACTTATCGTAACTGTTGAAGAAGACAGATTAATTCCAGATTATGAAGAAGCTCAAAAGGAACTTGGCACTGATTTGGTAAAATGTGTAATTGAAAGGGATCTTGACGGCTGGATTAATTTTAATAAAGCTATCGAAGAGGAAAGCGATGAATTTGAAAGACCGACCGGAGACGATGAAGTGCTTGCAGATGACATTTCATTAATTTATTTCACATCAGGTACAAGCGGACTTCCTAAAATGGTAGCTCACAAACAAACTTACGGATTAGGACACATTCCAACAGCTAAATATTGGCATAAAGTAGAAGAAGACGGTATACACCACACAGCAGCAGATACCGGATGGGGAAAAGCAGTCTGGGGAAACTTCTACGGACAATGGATTGCAGGATCTGCAGTTTTCATATATGATTACGACAGATTCAACGGTATTAAATTACTTGAAAAAGTTATTGAAAATAAAGTAAACACTTTCTGTGCTCCTCCAACAATATACAGATTCTTAATTAAAGAAAACATCAAAGGATATGACTTTTCAAACATACATCATGTAACAACAGCTGGAGAACCATTACCTCCTGAAGTATCAAAAAGGTTTAAAGAAATATCCGGACTGAGAATTAAGGAAGGATTCGGTCAAACCGAAACAGTATTGACTATTGCAACTTTTGACTGGATAGATGCAAAATTAGGTTCTATCGGAAAACCAAGCCCGTTATTTGATGTTAAATTATTAAATGAAAATGATGAAGAAGTTGACATAGGTCAGGAAGGTGAAATCTGTATTGATGTATCTCATGGCATAAGTCCGGGTTTATTTAAAGAATATTACAAAAATCCTGAAAAACAGGCTGCACAATGGCATGACGGATACTACCATTGCGGAGATACCGCATGGAAGGACGAAGACGGATATATCCATTTCATAGGAAGAAATGATGATATTATTAAAAGTTCAGGATACCGTATTGGACCTTATGAAGTAGAAAGTGCAGTATTATCCCATGAATCAGTAAGTAACTGTGCAATTACTGCATATCCTGATGAAATAAGAGGACAAATCGTAAAAGCTACAATCATATTGCAACCAGGATACGAAGGTTCCGAAGAACTTAAAAAAGAAATTCAAAATCATGTAAAAAGAGTTACAGCTCCTTATAAATATCCAAGATTAATTGAATTTGTGGATGAAATTCCAGAAACAATAAGTGGAAAAATAAGAAGAGTAGAAATCAGAAATAACGATAACAAAAAGGAATAGATGGTAAAATGGCTGATGTATCATATCCAATAATACACAAAGAAGAATGTAAAGGCTGCGGGAGATGTGTTTTAGGATGCTCCCAAAATGTTATTAAAATAGGTAGTGAGCTTAATAAAGCAGGATATCGCTATGCATATTACAGCGGAGAAGGTTGCAGCGGATGCAGGGATTGTTTCCTTACATGCCCAGAACCCTTAGCTCTCGAAGTTTATGTATATACTAAAAAGGAGGAAGACAATGACTAATCAAATGGTAAAAGGAAATACTGCAGTTATCATTGGAGCAATGTATGCTGGATGCGACTGTTTCTTTGGATATCCAATTACACCTGCAAGTGAAATTCTTCACGAAGCATCCAAATACTTCCCAATGGTTAACAGAAACTTCGTTCAAGCAGAAAGTGAGGAAGCTTCAATCAACATGATATATGGAGGAGCTTCAACAGGACACAGAGTTATGACTGCATCTTCCGGACCTGGAATAAGTTTAATGCAGGAAGGCTTTACTTATCTGGCTGGTGCAGAATTGCCTGCAGTAATTGTTGACATTATGAGGGCAGGACCAGGATTAGGTAATATTGGACCTGAACAGGGAGATTATAATCAGGTAGTTAAAGGTGGAGGTCACGGTAATTATAAAAATATAGTTTTAGCTCCAAACAGTGTACAGGAAATGTGCGATTTAACTATGAAAGCATTTGAATTAGCTCATAAATACAGAAATCCTGTTGTTGTGCTTGCTGATGGTACTCTTGGACAAATGGCTGAACCTTTAGAATTCCCAAAAGAAGCTGTTGACCCTACAATAGATGAATCCTGGGCAGTACGTGGAAACAAAGACACAATGGAAAATTTAGTCACTTCCATTTTCCTTGATTTTGACCAGTTAGAAGACTTCAACTTTGAAATTCAGGAAAAATATGCTAAAATAGCTGAAAATGAAGTTGAATACGAAGATTACAAACTTGACGATGCTGAAATTGTTTTAGTATCTTATGGAATTAGTAGTAGAGTAGCCAGAAGTGCAGTTGATGTTTCCCGTGAAAAAGGATTAAAAGTAGGACTTTTAAGACCTATTACATTATCACCATTCCCAGAAGAAAAAATTAAAGAGCTTGGTGATAAGGGAGTAAGTTTCGTTTCTGTAGAAATGAGTAACGGTCAGTTATTGGAAGATATACAGTTAGCTGCTTTAAGAAAAGAAAATACTTACCTTGTCAACAGGATGGGTGGAAACTTAATTGAACTTAAACAGATTCTTAAAAAGATTTACGAAATAGCTGAAATTGATGAAGAATTACCAAAAGGTACTTCCGAAAAAGGAAAAACAGGAAAATATATTATTGATTAGGGATGTGAAAAAATGGATGAAAAAAGTTTAGCACCAAAAAACCTAGAAGATTATGAATTATCAATACGTAAACGTCCTGAGTCAATTTATCCATCTTTTCCAAGAAAAGGTGAAACTAACCAAACCACTACACATTACTGTGCAGGATGTGGACACGGAATTATCCATAAATTAATTGCAGAATGTATGGATGAACTTGGAATACAAGAAAGATGTGTCATGATTTCTCCTGTAGGATGTTCAGTATTTGCTTATTACTACTTCAACTGCGGAAATGTACAAACAGCTCATGGAAGAGCACCTGCAGTAGCTACAGGTATTTCCAGAGCAGAAGATAATGCAATTGTAATGAGTTACCAGGGAGACGGAGATTTAGCATCCATTGGTTTAAATGAAACATTACAAGCAGCAAACAGAGGAGAAAAAATAGCAGTATTCTTTGTAAACAATACAGTTTATGGAATGACTGGTGGACAAATGGCACCAACAACTTTAGTTGGAGAAAAAACTGTTACCTGTCAAACAGGAAGAGATCCTGATTATGCAGGATATCCAACCCATATGTGTGAATTAATTGACAGCTTAAAGGCACCAGTATTTATTGAAAGAGTTTCACTAGCTACTCCTTTAAAAATCAGACTTGCAAAATATGCCATCAAACAGGCATTAACCATTCAAAAAGAAGGGAAAGGATATTCATTTGTAGAAATCTTATCCCCATGTCCTACCAACTTAAAACAAGATGCAAAAGGTGTTCAAGACTTCCTTGAAAATCAGATGGAAAAAGAGTTTCCAGTCAAAAACTTCAGAAATGAATTGAAAGACAGAAAACCAATTATAAGACCTGAAAATGATTACACCATCGATTCCCTAGATAAAATATTCAATGTAGACAGAAGCGGAGACTCTGCTTACTGTGAAAGTACTGGTATGGAACCTGTAACCATAAAAGTAACCGGATTTGGAGGACAAGGTGTTTTAAGTGCAGGTCTTACAATAGCTCAGGCTGCCTGCAGTGAAGGCAAACATGTTTCATGGTATCCAAGTTACGGACCAGAACAAAGGGGAGGAAGCTCAAACTGTTCCATTGTAATTTCTGATGAAACCATAGGAACTCCAGTTGTAGAAGATATTGACATTCTCATTGCTCTAAACAAACCGTCTTTAGAGAAATTTGCCAAAGATGTTAAAGAAAACGGAACTATTATCTATGATTCCCGTATAGGTGATGTTGAAGTTGATAAAAACGTCAATATAATCAAAGTTCCTTCAATTGAAATAGCTGAAAAATTTGGAAACACAAGAACTGCAAATACTGCTTTAATTGGTGTTTTAATGGAATTGAAGAAAACTTTAGCACCAGAATCCTATGAAAATGCTATTAAACATATGTTTGCATCCAAACCTAAAGTCATTGATATAAATATTGATGTTTTAAAAGCTGGAGCGCAATGGGTAAAAGACAACTCTTAAATTAAATGTGGTTTCATGACATATAAAGAAATAGCTAAAAAATACTTGGAAAATAATGGAATTACCATAGGAGATACCATTAAAATCAATAAAGAGGATATCTCCTATGAAGGTATCTTATTAGATAGATCTGAAGATAGTGAAGACGGATATTTAGTTTTAAAACTAGACAGTGGATACAATGTCGGTGTAGCTATTGAAAATACACAAGCTGAACTGATTCAAAAAGGTGACAAACCGAAAATTGGTTATGGGGCTGAAGATATAGCTCACGACCCTTCAAAACAAAATATTTCAATAATATCTACAGGAGGAACTGTTTCTTCAATTATTGATTATAGAACTGGAGCAGTTCATCCTAAATTTACAGCAGCTGATTTAATTAAAGCAAACCCTGAATTATTAGATTATGCCAATTATAATGTTAAAGCGCTGTACAATATTTTAAGTGAAAATATGCAACCTAAATATTGGGTTGAAGCTGCCGAATCAATAGCTAATGACATATCTGATGGTTCTGACGGTATTGTAATAGCTCACGGTACTGACACATTACACTACACTGCTGCTGCATTAAGTTTCATGTTAAAAACACCGGTTCCAATTGTAATAACAGGAGCTCAGAGAAGTTCAGACAGGCCATCCAGTGATGCTAATATGAACCTCATTGATTCTGTAGTAGCTGCAAAATCAGATATTGCTGAAGTCAGCGTCTGTATGCATGGAAGTTTAAATGATTCCTACACTTATCTTCATAAAGGTACTAAAGTCCGTAAAATGCACACCAGCCGCAGAGATACATTTAGAAGCATTAACTATGAACCAATAGCTAAAATTGAAAATCATTCTGTTGACATTAACCCTAATTACAGATACACTAAAAGAAATGAAAATGAATTGGAAGTCAACAGTGCTGTTGAAGAAAAAATAGGACTTATCAAAAGTTTTCCTGGAATCTGTGAAGAGCTTATTGAATATCATATTGATAAAGGATATAAAGGTCTTGTTATTGAAGGAACCGGTCTTGGACATGTCCCAGACAAATTAATAACTCCTTTAGCTAGAGCACATGATGAAAATATTCCTGTTGTCATGACTTCCCAGTGTTTATACGGTAGAGTAAATATGAATGTTTATTCCACCGGAAGAGAAATATTAAATGCAGGAGTTATATCTGGAAGAGACATGACTCCTGAAACCGCTTATGTTAAATTAAGCTGGGTTTTAGGTCAAACTAATGATATTGAAGAAGTTGCAAAACTAATGAATAAAAATATAGCTGGAGAATTTAATGAAAAGTCTTCAATTAAATATTTCTTAAATTAAGGTCGTGTGAAAATGGATTGGGAAAAATTAGGACTTAAAATGGGACTTGAAATTCATCAGCAATTAAATACTAAACATAAACTCTTTTGTCCTTGTAAAACCGAGTTAGTTGATGAAGATTACAATGAAATTGTTGAGAGAAACTTAAGGCCAACACAAAGTGAACTTGGTGAAATTGACAGAGCTGCTCTTCAGGAGTCTTTACGTGGTTTAAACTTCAAATATGAATCTTATGACCACCACACCTGTCTTGTTGAAAGTGATGATGAACCGCCTCACAGCTTAAATAAAGAAGCTCTTGAAATCTGTATTACAATAGCTGCATTGATGAATATGCATATTGTAGATGAATTCCATACAATGAGAAAACAGGTTATTGATGGAAGTAACACCGGAGGATTCCAAAGAACAGGACTTGCTGCAACTGACGGTTATCTTGACACTCCTTACGGCAGGGTAGCTATTGAAAGTTTAGGTCTTGAAGAAGATGCAGCCAGAAGAATTGAAACTACTGAAGATTACACTGAATTTAGATTAGACAGGTTAGGTATTCCTCTTGCAGAAATTACAACAGATCCGTCTATGCACCATCCTGATCAAGTCCGTGAAGTTGCATATATGATCGGTCAGGTTTTAAGAAGTACTAATGTAAAAAGAGGTCTCGGAACCATCAGACAGGATTTAAATATTTCAATTGAAAAAGGAGCCCGTGTTGAAATTAAAGGTGTTCAAAACCTTGATTTAATGAGCGAAATTGTAGAAAATGAAGTTCAAAGACAGCTTGCATTAATTGAAATAAAAGAAGAATTGAACAAAAGAAATGCTGAAGTGCTTGAAGAAATTCATGATTTAGATAGCTTATTTGAAAATACCAAGTCCAAAATATTATCTTCAGCAGAATCCATAAAAGCAGTTGTATTAAAAGGTTTCAACGGACTTATCGGAAAAGAAGTTCAGCCTGGAAGAAGATTTGGTACTGAAATAGCAAGTTATGCTAAAAAACGTGGAGTTTCAGGAATATTCCACAGTGACGAACTACCTGCATACGGTATTACACAGGACGAAGTAAATTCAGTGAAAGACTATTTGAATGTTGGTTCTCAGGATGCATTCATCATTGTTGCACATGATGAAAATGTAGCTATTTCAGCACTGGAAGAAGTTAAAAGAAGAGCTAATCTCGGATTTGAAGGAGTTGTTGAAGAAACACGTAAATCATTAGACGATGGAAATACTGAATATATGAGACCTCTTCCTACAGCTAACAGGATGTATCTGGAAACAGATATTCCATTATTTAAAATAACTGATGAACTGGTCGAACCAATTAAAAACAACTTACCAGAACTTCCTGATGTTAAAAAAGAAAGAATTATTAAAGAATACAATTTAAGTGAAGATTTAGCCAGCCAGCTAGTTAAAAGATTAGAAGCTGATGTCTTTGAAGAGATATTAACTGATGTTGAAGTAGACCCAACACCAGTAGCTTCCCTTCTTGCTTATGATTTAAGAGAAATTAAAAGGGAAGGTCTTGACATTGATATTTTAACTACTCGACACTTAAAAGATATTTTCCAACTTTTAGCAGATTCCAAAATAGCTAAAGATAGTGTTACCAAATTAACAACCTGCGTAATACAATCACCTGATGAGGAAATCGAAATAACAGCTAAAAACAATAATCTGACTTTGCTTAGCCATGAAGAAGTTACTCAAATCATAGAAGACATTGTCAATAAAAATGAAGCTATGGTTAAAGAACGCCAGATGGGAGCTATGGGTCCTTTAATGGGAATGAGTATGAAAGAACTTAAAGGCAAAGCTGACGGAAGTATTGTTAACAGAATAGTTAAAGAGTCCATTCAAAAAATGTTATAAAAGAGTTAATAACTCTTTTACTTATTTTTATTTAAAATTCAATAATACTATTGATTAACATCCATAAAATAAAAATTATAATTATCTATTTAAATAGCTAATTTAGCTGTTTAACGATGTTTTTACGATATTACTTATTTTCAAAACAGGAAAAAACTTTATATTTAAACCCATTTAAATATTATAAATGGAGGTGAAAATATAAGGAAACTATCAATTCTTCTTATATTCTTACTTTTAGTAATCGTTATTCCTGCAGTTTCTGCTGAATAAAATGCTACATCCGATAATATTGATAACTCGATAACTATTGGTCCCGAAGATTCAATACAAACAGCAGTAAATGATGCAAATAGCTCAGCCACCATTTATCTAACACCCAGAACTTATTACCAAAACGGAATAAAAGTTGATAAAAACTTAACATTTCAAGGAAAGGGAAATGCTGAAGACATCATAATAGATGGGCAGCATAAAGACAGCATTATATTAATCAATTCTGTTTCAACAGTAAAATTTATTAATATAACCTTTATAAACGGTGATGGTCATGATTACGGTGGCACAATCCACAGTGAACACGGTGGTAAGGTATATGCAGATACATGTATCTTTAAAGACAATAAAGCAAATGAAAATGGCGGAGCTATTTCAGTAGCAGGAGAACAATTTTACAAACTTGGAAAAAAAATTACTAACAAAGGATACCTTAAAGTAAATAATTGTCAGTTTATAAACAATTATGCAGGCCATGACAGCGGTGCGGTTGCTACATACTGGGGAGATACCTATCTTTACACCTCAATATTTAGATTTAACTACACTTACTGTGATGGAGGTGCTACACGTACAGGTATCTACTCAACAACCACAGTTGAAGACTGCATATTTGAAAATAATACTACAAGAGAGTGGGGAGGAGCATTATACAATTGGCCAGATGAGTTAACTGTAAACAATTGTACTATAGCAAATAATACCGCAGGTACAAAAGGAGCAGCTATGATTACATCAGGACCTCTTGAAGTAACCAATTCAATTATTGCTAACAATTACGGTGAAAGTGGAGTCATATATGTTGATGAAGAAACACCAAATATACCTTCCAAGGTAATATTCCACAATAATCTTATAATGGACAATTATGCGAAGAACAATAAAATCTTTGTAATTGAACAGTCAACAGCAAAAGATTCCAATATTGATGGAAATGATTTTGGAACTACCAATACAACTATAATAGTTGATGACAAAACAGGCACCTTCCAAATACCAACTAAATTCATCAGTATAAACCCAATAACTCCTAATCCAAAACCAACTAATCCAGTAACTACAAACACTCCTGCAAATCCTGAAACTAATACAACAAAACCTGCTACAAATAGCAGCAACAATCATACAGACAACATTATTAACAATATAGTTTCAGCCATAAGCAATGAAGTTAATAAAATTGTTTCCAATGAAAATAAAATTGTCAGCAACTCTACTGAAAGTAATGTGAATGTAGGAACAGACTCTTCACAGGAAGCAAAAACCGGTGACTCTGAAAAAAAGTGTTCATGAACTTCTTGACAAAGATGTTTCAAAACAAACACAAATTAATCCAATACCTTTTATAATCGTGTTAATTATTGTTTTTGCTGTTTTAATCTTTGGTTATTACAGATATAAGAAAAACGAATAATTAATCTCTTTTTTCTTTTTTTAAACTTATCAAAATAAAATAATACTTTCATTAATTTTAAATAATCCCAAACAATATAATTAAATTAACTAAATATTGAGGTTATTAACATGAAAACTTATGATATAATCATAGTTGGAGCAGGTCCTGGAGGATTAACTGCTGGAATCTATGCAGGAAGACAAGGAACAAAAACATTAATTTTGGATAAAGGACTGGCTGGTGGAATTGGTCGTGAAGTTCCACTAATGGAAAATTATCCTGGATTTGACACAATTTCAGGTTTTGAATTAGTTGAAAAAATGAAATTGCAGTGTATGAAATATATTGAATTGCATGAAAATGAAATTGTAAAAAACATAGAAAAAAACAATGATAACTTCCTTGTTACAACACATAAAGATGAATACTGCGGAAAAACAATAATTTTAGCTACTGGAAGTTCACATAAGCATCTGGAAATTCCCGGAGAAGAAGAATATTTAGGCAAGGGAGTTAGCTATTGCGCTACCTGTGACGGATTATTCTTTAAGGACAAAGATGCCATAATGATTGGTGGTGGAAATAGTGCACTGCAAGAAGCTATTTTCCTGGACAATGTCGGCTGTAATGTTACCATTATCCATAGAAGAGATGAACTAAGAGCTCAGCAATATCTGCAAAAGGAAATTAAGGAAAGAAATATTGATGTTATTTACGATACAACAGTTGAAGAAATAAAAGGAAATGCTCTTGTAAATTCTGTAATTCTAAAAAATGTTAAAACTAATGAATACAGTGAATTTAAAACACAGGGAGTTTTTGTTGGCATAGGATATAAACCACATAATGAATTAGCCAAAAAATTAAATGTTGAATTAAGTGAATCCGGAGAAATAATTACAGATAAACATCAAAGAACAAATATTAAAAATGTTTATTCTGCAGGAGATATATGTGGCGGGTTAAGGCAATGGATTGTAGCATGTGGAGAAGGTGCAATAGCTGCAACTTCCGCATATGAAGACATACACAATCACAAATAAATTAAAAACGCTCAGATAAATACACATATATGAAAAATGCTATAACCAATACTATAAACAATGGCAATAACCACATGAATATTTTTAATAGCACTACTGCAATTAAAATTGCAATAATAATATAAATTAAATCTCTAAGTTCCATGACAATGTGATTTATTTAATATTATATATAAAGTTTAAGCAAATGGTGGAAAAATGGAAAGAAAATGGCAATTAATCATATTCTTCATAGCAATGATCATATTATCTGCAGGGGGATATGGATATATCATTAGTGAATCTACAGCACCTCCAGAAATGGAAACCTATGACTTTGGAGAGTTTACCATGGAAATACCTGAAGACAGCAATGTTAAATTAGCAGGTTCTGATTTATCATTAAGTGTATATGTTGGAGACAATTTTCAAGTTATAAAAATTAACAAAACATTTTATGAAAATCAGAATGAATTAAATCATATATTGGAACAGACAAGCATTGAAAATTTAACCAACTCTTCAAGAATTGTGGAAACTTCCAACAACATCACATACTACCAAATAACAGATGAAAATAATATCATAGGATTTGAAAATGAAACATACATTGCAATAAATAATAATAACCCAAGCCACATCATTATAATCGGCAGCTATGATTTGGATTTGCTAAAACAGATAACACCTACAATAAAAAACAAATAATAGGGCAAAAATGCCCTTATCTTTTTTTACATTATTAGAGTGTTCGCCAAAATTGATTTTTGATTTTTCGTCAAATAATTTTTTAGCCTAA
>ERZ857827.464-NODE-464-length-57703-cov-24.226426_pt1 | contig 57703 bp, 52 predicted proteins | sample MGYA00519761_ERZ857827 | MGnify/ENA primary metagenome ERZ857827 (study PRJEB31778, sample SAMEA3449370) | human gut metagenome | biome: human gut; feature: human-associated habitat; material: faeces | place: United Kingdom | collected 2010/2012 ... | reverse complement strand
CCCACACAAGCAGCTTGAACATATCGTCACATACGATGTGGTCATACTTGTCCGTTCTCAGAACTTCATAGGGGGAGCGGGGCAGATCGTAGGCTGGCTTCCACTTTTCCGCAAGTTCCCTCGGTAGGCTGTAAAACAGGGTCAGCCATGACTTGTCGCTGTCCTGCGGTATCTCGATGATCTCACCGGGCAGCACCACAAGAAAATCGTTCGGGCCTGTCTGCTTGTCCATCAACGTCACCTCCAATCGCTTCTGCATTCAGCCCTCTACTATATATGGCATGAGAAGGGCCGAATTGTTCCAATACTTTCAAACTTTTTTGAGATTTTTTGAAAAAATCTCGGAATGGATGGGATAGGATTGATTTAAGAACATTATAGCTGAAAGCTGTGAATAAATCCATTGCTTTTCGTTACGGCAAAAAATAGCGGGTATCCGGCGCTCACCGGATACCCGTTATTTCGTTGCCAATCCCGCCTGACAGATGCTCATTTCGTAATTTCGGTCTAAACCTGTTTTACGAACACCCGTCTATTGAGCAGGCGAGCTTTTGTGCAATGTATGATTTCCCAACACCTGGTGCGCCTTGTAATATAATATTGTGCTTTGTGGTGATTAGGTTGACGATATCATAATACTGTAGCGAGTCAAAGTTATACACGTCGTTTAAAAAGTCAATTCGTGTATATATGGTGAATTCTGGTATGATTTTGGTTTCACTGAAGGTATCTTTTAATTTAGCAATATATCCTGTATAACGTGTTATGTTTTTTAGGCAGCTCGTTGTCTCGCAACCTGGAATTGACCAAATTCCTTGTTGTATACAATGCACATAGCGAACACTTTTAGTGCCAGAGTCAGATTCAATGTGCTTAGCATCGGATATAATAACACCATATCCAAGCACAGAATTATAGTCTTTTTTTGCAATAATAACATCTCCGCGCTCTATTTCATCCTCAAATTGTCGCTCAATAGTTTCTTTGTCTGAGAATGGGGCAGGCGTATCGCCTGATTCGTTTAGATCTATAGTCATTATGCCGTCTCTGCAGCACTTGTACCAATCAATGAAAGATTGGCCCGGCGAATATATCCAATAGTGAATGTTTTCCAAATCGAATGCGCTCATGATAGCCTCTCTGTACGGTAACTTGATATAGCTTGAGTTTACAGAACGGAGCGAAATATGTCAATATACGGGGAGATATTTTCCCGCGCCACCCCTTTTCCCTTGCGCGCGGGGCGGTTTCATGGGATAATATAATTCAGCATAAAATTCAGGGAGGATAGGCTGATGAGGCTGTTTATCGCAATAGATCTGCCCCGCTCCTTTAAGGCGGAGGTCACAAGAATACAGAAGGAGCTTAAGCAGCTAAGCTGCGGCGGCAGGTTCGTGCCGGCGAACAATTTTCATATAACGCTGCATTTCATAGGCGAGAGCCGCGATCTTCAGGGCGCGGTTGCCGCCATGCACGAGGCCGGGCGCGGCATACGGCCGTTCACGCTGCATCTTGGCAAATACGATTGCTTTGACAAGGGCGGGAAGAAAACCTCCTTCCTGGAGGTGAAGGGGCAGTTGGACGAGCTCAACGCGCTTTATGAATCGCTGCAAAGCGCGCTGTATGATAACGGCTTTTCCCGCGAACGCAAGCGCTTTACGCCGCATATAACATTGGGCCGCAACGTGGAGCACGATGAAATTGCCACGATGGAGCTTAAAAACCTTTCGCCAAACGCCAGCATGACCGTTATGGGCTTCACCCTGTTTGAAAGCCGACGCGAGGACGGCAAGATGGTCTATTTCCCGCTGCATACGGAAAGGTTCTAAGGCTTATATTTTAGCGGAAAGGGGTTATGCGCATGGGACGGGTGAGCATACTTACCGGCCGCTCCGGCAGCGGAAAAAGCCGGTATTTAAGGAGCATAGCTGCGGAGCTTATAAAAAAGGGCGAGCGGGTGCTGTATATAGTGCCGGAGCAGTTCACGTTTGAAACGGAGCGGGCATTGGCGGAAACGATGGGCTGCGGCCTTTGGGATGCGGACGTGTTCTCGTTCACGTCCCTTGCTCGCAGGGTGCTGAATGAATTCGGCGAACGGCGCACGCTTATGAGCGAGCAGGGCCGCCTTATGGTAATACGCAAATGCGCGGACGAGCTTGCGCCCAAGCTTATTTCCTTCGGGCGCGTGTACCACAGGGGCGGCTTCACGGGCGAGTGCGCCCGCTTTTTTATAGAGGCCAAACGCGCGGGCATAGAGGCGGACGCGCTTATGGACGCGGCGAACGAGAAGGGCACGGATACACCGCTTGGCGCAAAGCTGCACGATTTGGCGCTGCTTTACGGCGCAAGCGAAGCATATATGGCGCGCACGTCGCTGGATACGGAGGAATCGCTGCGGCTGCTCTCGGAGCTTTTGCCCAAAAGCGAGCTTGGCTCGCGCCACGTTATAATAGACGGCTTTGATATGATATCAAGGCGGCTTTACGGCACGATAGCCGCGCTTATAGACGCCGCGCCGCACGTTACCGTTGCGCTCAGGCTCGACCTTTCCCCCGATTGCCGCGACAAGGCCGTTTTTTCGGCAGACAGGCGAATACTCAATAAAATACTTTCCATCTGCGACGAACGCGGCATAACGCCGGACTTTATCACGCCCGACGATGAGCGGCCGCGCCATGCGTCGGCGGCGCTGAGGCACCTTGAGCGCGAGGGGTTCGCATTCCCATATAATAAGTTTGACGGGGAGGCAAACGGCGCGATTGAGCTTTTTGCCGCGACCGATGTTAAGGCGGAGGTAACTGCCGCGGCGGAAAAGGCGCAGCGGCTTATTGACGAAGGATATCGATACCGCGACATTGCAATAATAGCATCCGATACGGATAAATATCTTGAACCCATGATGCGCGCGCTGAGGGAGCGGCACATACCGTTTTTTACCGATGCAAAGCGCAAGCTTGCAAGCTACGCCGCAAGCGAGGCCACGCTGTTTGCCCTGCGCGCGGCGGGCGGCAGCTATTTAAGGGAGGATATGCTTGCCCTTGTTAAAACGGGGCTGTGCGGCGTTACGGCGGAGCAAGCGGAGATTTTTGAAAATTATGCCCTTGCGCGCGGAATACGCGGCAGCGCGTTCAAATCCCCCTTTGGCGAAGGCGCACCCGCGGCGGCAGAGGAAGCCAGGGGCATTGTTATGGGTCCGCTTGAAAAGCTGAGCGAGGCCCTGAAGGATGCGCCTACTGCGGCGGAAAAGGTGCGCGCGCTTTATCAGTATACTGTGGATATATCGCTGCGGGAGCAGCTCACTGCGGAGGCGGAGCGGCTGAAAGCGCAGGGCAGGCTGGAACGCGCGGACGAAACGGCGCAGGTATATAATTTGCTTATAACCGTTATGGAGCAGATGCACGCCATTTTGGGGGACGCAAAAATATCCAACCGCAAATTCACCTCCGTATATAAAGAAGGCATTGACGCATACGAAGTGGGTGTTATCCCCTCCGCGGCGGATCAGCTGCTGCTGGGCAGCCTTGGCCGCAGCAAGGCGCGCAGCATACGCGCGCTTATAATACTGGGCGCGGCAAACGGACATTTCCCCGCCGTTTACGGGGACGACGGCATGATAGATGACGAGGAGCGCGCCTCCCTTGCCCAAATGGGCTTGGGCGAAATGCCAAGCACGGCTCAGCTTAACGATAAGGAATTCGGCGATGCTTACGGCGCCGTTACAAAGCCCACGGATAAGCTTTGGCTTTCATACACAATGGGCAGCGGGAGCGACACGGCAACCCCGTGCGAGCTGATGGACCGCATTGCGGACATGTTCGGCGACGTTTCGATAAAAACCGATATAGAGGAGGAATCCGCTTCCACCGCGCCGAGCGCATACAGCGCGCTTATAAAGCACCTGCGCACGGGCGTTGAAAACGGGCATATTGATGCGCGCGCGGGCGAGCTTTACGCCGCGCTGCATAAAGACAGCGAGTATGCCCGAAAGCTTGCTTCGCTGCCTTCTGCATTGTTCCCAAGCGTATCGGCGGAGCCGCTTGGGGAGGACGCGGCGCACAGGCTTTACGGCGCGCGGCTCGGCGGGGGCATAACATCAATAGAAAAATTCAACGGCTGCCCGTTCAAGCATTTTGCATCGGTGGGGCTGAAGCTGACCCCGCGCAAGGAATACCGCGAACGCAAGGCGGACGAAGGGCTTTTCTGCCACGAGGCCATGTCTTTGCTCACGAAGGAGCTTATTGCCATGGGCAAAGGGGACGGCAGCATAACGAACGATCAGCTTGAAACATTGCTCGATTCAATATTGCCAAAGCTTATAGCGCAGCATAACAACGGCGTGCTTATGGACACGGCGCGCGGCCGCGCGGCCGCGGCGCGGCTTATACGGCGGGTGAAGGCCACGGCGTATGCGGTAGTGGAGCAGCTAAGGCGCGGGGAATTCAGCATAAGCGGTACGGAGACGGAATTCGGCATAGGCAAGCGCTATCCGGAACTTATATTGGAACTGCCCGGCGGCGGAAGATATATACTCAGCGGCAGGATAGACCGCATAGACAGCTATACCTCCGATTCGGGCGAAAAGTTCGTCCGCGTAATAGATTACAAGAGCAAGTCCGGCTCCGCGTTCGACTGCGCGGACATTGCGGACGGCAAGCGGCTCCAGCTTCCGCTCTATATTGCCGCGATAGAGGCCGCGGGCGCCGCCGAGCGCGCGGCGGGCATGTATTATCTGCCCGTGCATGAAGGCATAATCAACTCAAGCGGCAAGGAGGACGACTTCGGCGCGCGCATACTGAAGGAATTCAGGCTGCGCGGGGCATGCTTAAACGATGCCAAGCTTATTGAACTCGGCGGCGGTGAGGACGTGCAGCCCACGGCGCGGAGCGGCTGGAGGCTGAGCGAGGAGCAGCTTAAAGGCACGGTGAACTTCGCCGTGGATAAGGCAAGGCAGACGGCCTGTAAAATAGCCAAAGGCCACGCGGAAGCGTATCCGCTTATGAGCAAGGAGAACAAAACGGAATGTGAATGGTGCGATTATAACAGCGTGTGCGGGTTCGATGCAACGCTGCCCTGCTGCAAATACAGGCGCGCAAGCATCATAGACAGGAAGGATTTTTTGGAGGAGGTAAGCCATGCCCAACTGGACCGCTGAACAGCAGCGCGCAATAGACGCAAACGGAAATCTGCTCGTAAGCGCGGGCGCGGGCAGCGGCAAAACCGCCGTTTTGACCGCGCGCATAGTGCGCCTTATACGCGGCGGGGAAAGCATAAATTCCGTGCTGTGCGTAACGTTTACAAACGCGGCGGCGGCGGAGATGAAAAAGCGAATAGAAAAAAGCCTTGCCCGTGCGGCGGCGGAAGCGGAAGGCGAAGAAGCGGAAAAGCTTTACCGGGCGGCGCGCGGAGTGAGCGCGGCAAGCATATCCACGCTGCATTCATTCTGCACGCAGGTATTAAGAAGGCATTTCAACCTTGCGGGGCTTGACCCGGCGTTCCGCGTGGCGGATGCGGGGGAAACGGCAATACTGCGGCAGAATGCATACGACGAACTGGTGGAGGACCGCTACGCCTTGGGCGGCGGCAGCTTCAATCTGCTTATGGAAGGGCTTAGCGGGGACGAGGCCGCGGAGGACACGATATACTCCGTTTATGATTTTGCCCGTTCGCAGATAAACCCTTATGCATGGCTTGACGCCGCGCTTTCGCAATACGATGCGGACAGCGAGGAAGCCTTGCTGCGCTCAGGCGCGGCAGCGGGGCTGATGAAAAAAAGCCTTGCCAATATTTCCGCCCGGTGCGACGCGCTGCAATCAGCCCGTAATGATTTGATGCAGGACGGCGCGGAAAAGCCCGCGGCGTTTATAGACGGGGAGCTGCTTACCGCGCGCTCGCTTCTGCTATGCACAAACGCAGCGGAGCTTGCCGCCGCGCTTGAAGCATTCGCGTTCGGCAAAGGGCGCATAAATTGGGACGGGCTTAGCGGCCCCCTCCGCATGGCGGCGGATACTGCGCGCACAGATATGAAGAAAGAGATAGCGGATGCGCGGAAATTCTGGTGCGAAGGGGACTATATTGAAACAATGCGGCTGCACAGGCCGCTTATAGCCGAGCTTTGCGGCTTTATAAAAGAGCTGGACGAACGCTATGCGCAAAAAAAGCTTGACGCGGGCTGCATAGACTACGGCGATATGGAGCACAAATGCTTAGCCGTGCTGAAAATACCCGAAGCGCGTGAGGAATACAGCCGCCGCTTTAAGCACGTTTTTATGGACGAATATCAGGACTGCAACCCCGTGCAGGAAAGCATACTGAACAGCATAGCGTCGGGCGGCTCAACGTTCCTTGTCGGGGATGTGAAGCAGTCCATATACCGCTTCCGCCTGGCTGAGCCGGCGCTGTTCATGCAGCGGTATGCGGATTACCAACGCGGCAGCGGCGGGGAGCTTATTTGCCTTAACCACAATTTCCGCAGTGCGTGCGGAGTGATAAACGCGGTAAACAGCCTGTTTTGGCGCATTATGCACCGCGAAGCGGGGGAGATAGAATACGACGATGAGGCGGCGCTGAAGTTCGGCCGCAACGACGGCGGGGAGGACGAGACACGCGCGGAGTTCATATTGCTGGACATGATGGACGCTCAGGCGGACGCGGAAGAAACGGAGACGGATACCGCGGCGGTTGAAGCGGCAGCAGCGGCGCGAAGGATACACGAGCTGATGGACACAGAGCGCATTACCGACGCTGCCACAGGGGAGGAAAGGCCGCTTAAATATAGCGACTTTGCCGTGCTGCTGCGCTCCTATAAGGGCAGCGCGGAAACATGGATGCGTACCCTTGCGGCCAACGGCGTGCCGGCGTATGCGCTGCTGTCGGACGGGTACTTCGACGCGATAGAGGTGCGCGTTTTCATGGATCTATTGCGCATTATAGATAACCGCAGGCAGGATATTCCGCTGGCGGCGGTGCTGCGCTCCCCGATAGGAGGCTTTGATGAAAGGGAGCTTATTGCGCTGAAAACGGACTTTCCCGCGCCGCAGGAACGGGAGGACGACTGGGCATGGATAGACCGCGTGAACGCCGCGGCGGCAGCGGGCGGCGAGCTTGGGCAAAAGGCAAAGCGGTTTACCGACAAGCTTGAGTATTACAGGCAGGAGGCCAAGCTGCTGGGCGCGGAGGCGCTGATAGGCATGCTGCTGGACGAAACGGGATACGGCGAATACTGCGCGGCGATGCCGGGCGGCAGGCAGCGGCAGGCCAATTTGGAAGCGCTGTGCGAACGCGCACGGGGCTGCGCCGCGGCGGGGGTAAGGAGCCTTGGCGGGTTCCTAAGCTACATGGAAAAGGTATCCGCGGCCAATGTTTACGGCGCGCCGCAGACGGGCGGGGCAAACGTTGTAAGCATAATGAGCATACACGCAAGCAAGGGTCTTGAATTTCCGTATGTTATAATAGGCGGGCTTAATTCGGGCTTCGTGCGGGAGGGCATGGACGATTTGGTCTGCGAAAAGGAGCTTGGCATAGGCGCGCGGCTTATATCGGGCGAGATAAAGCGAAAATCCTTTCTGCACGAGGCCATAACGGCAGCCCTTTCGGCAAAGGCCACGGCGGAGGAAATGCGCGTGCTTTACGTTGCCATGACGCGCGCGAGGGAGCGGCTGATAATGCTTTGCGCGGCGAAGGACGGGGCAAGGCTTGTGAACGGCGCGCTTGCACCGCAGACGCAGAGCAGCATAATTATGCAAAAAAGCTTCGCCGCATGGCTGCTCGGGCATATACTAAACTCCAAAAGCGGCAACGAAATACGGGCAAAATATGGGCTGAAGCCCGTGCTTGAGCCGGATGTGCATATTTATGCGCGCTGCGAACCCGCTCCGCTGGCGATGCCGGGCGGCGGACGGATGGACGAGGGCAAGTATAACGAATTTGTGCGGGACGCACTGGCACATGCCGATGGGAAGCCGGGCGGATTCTTCACGCGGACATACGCGCACGCGGCGGACGTGGAGCTGCCGACGAAGCTGTCCGTAACGTCGTTGAGCGGCGGGGAGCAGATGGAGCTGACCGATGCGCCAAGCTTTGCGCGGGAGGAAAACGTTGCCCCGGCGCAGTTCGGCACGGCTGTGCACGAAATAATGCGGCGGCTGCCGCTGGATAAGCCCATTACGGAGCGCAGCGTTGCGGAGTTTGCGCAAGGCTTGATAAAAGCCGGACTTATGGACGAGACCGTTGCCGGTGCGGTGCCCGCGCGGAGCATTGCGGCGTTCTTTAACGGAGAGCTTGGGCAAAGGCTGCTGCGCGCGGAAACCGTGCGGCGGGAAGTTGAGTTCAATCTGCGCATAGGGGCGAGGGAGCTGCTGGGCGCGGACACGGACGAGACGGTGCTGCTGCAGGGCGTTATAGATTGCTGCTTTGCGGAAAACGGCGAATGGGTGCTGATAGACTACAAAACGGACAGAGTTGCACAAAATTACAGCGCATACGACGTTGCAAAGAAACATTTTGCACAGCTTAGGCTGTATAAAACGGCGCTGGAGCGGCTCACGGGGCGAAAAGTGCGCCAAAGCTACATATATCTGTTCAGCATAGGCAAAGCAGTAGAGTACAGCGAGGATTTTTAGCATGGAATACCGATATACGGTAAATCGAGTATTGCGCCAAACGGAGGACGAACTGCGCTCCGTGGCCCACGAAGAGGCGGAAATCGAAGCGCGCGAGCTTGTTATGCATTCATTGGGCGTTGAAAGCCGCGCGGAGCTTGCCGCAAGCGTAAATAAAGAAATGAACAGCGAACAGTACGCTGAATTGCGGGAATATATTTTACGCCGAAAAACAGGCGAGCCGCTGCAATACATACTGGGCTTTTGGGAATTCATGGGACTCAGGTTCAAAACGGATGCGCGTGCGCTGATACCGCGGCAGGATACGGAGACGCTTTGCGAGGAAGCGATCGCGCTGATAAAGCGGCGCGGATACAAAACCTGCCTTGATTTATGCGCGGGATCGGGCTGCATAGGCATAAGCATTGCGAATATCTGCGGCACAGAAGTTACCCTTGCGGACATAAGCGAAGCCGCGCTGAGCCTTTGCCGCGAAAACGCGGAGGCAAACGGCGTAAGCACACGCACGATAAAAACCGACATGCTTGATGAAATTACGGATAAGTACGACATAATTGTATGCAACCCGCCCTACCTTACGGCGAGCGATATGGCGTCGCTTCAGCGGGAGCTTACGTTTGAACCGGCAAACGCGCTTTACGGAGGGGAGGACGGGCTGGATTTCTATCGCCGCATTGCGCGGGACTATGCACAAAGGCTTAACGAGGGCGGTGCGCTTGCGCTGGAGGTTGGAATATATCAGGCGAAGGAAGTGGCAAAAATGCTTGGCGGGGCGCGGATAGTTAAGGACGTTTGCGGCATAGAGCGGGCGGTGATAAAGGAATGATAAAGCGAAGCTTCATTATAATTGCGGCGCTTGTATTGGCGGCGGCAACGGCGGGCTGCGCGGCCGGGCCGCAGGAATACGTTACCATACTCGCGCCCATGGCAACACAGGCAAGCGAAACAGCCGCGCCGGTCGAATCAACTCCTATGTCCACGCCCACGGCCGAACCCACGAGCGAGCCAACGCCAGAGCCTACGTCGGCCGTGCAGAAGGCGACTGTCGGCTTCGTTGGGGACATACTGATGATGACGCGGCAGATAGCGGACGCGAAAACCGAAACGGGCTACGATTTTACGGAAAGCTTTTTGCCGATGAAGAGCGTGTTTGAATCGGTGGACATAATGTGCGCGGACTTTGAAGGCACGTTCGGCGGGGAGGAGGCGGGCTATACGCAGCCGCGCGAAACGATTGCGCCCGCGACGGAGGAAAACCCGAACCCCACCAATCCGCCAATGCAAAGCTTCAGCGCGCCGGACGAGCTGGCAAAAAACCTTTTCGATGCGGGGATAGACGCCGTTACCACCGCCAACAACCATGCCATGGATCGCGACGACGAGGGCCTTTTCCGCACGATAAACGTGCTTAGGGCGGCGGGAATAAAAACCGCGGGCACGGCGCTTAGCATGGAGGACTTCCTGACGCCGTGCATAATTGAAAAAAACGGCATAAAAATAGGACTGGTGGGCGCAACGCAGATACTCAACGGCACCGCGCCCAAGATAGACGCCGAAAACAGGGACTTTGCGCTGACGCGGCTTGACGAGAAAATGGTAAAAAGTCAAATATCGGCTTGCACGGGGGCGGGTGCGGAGTTTATAATCATAATGGTGCATTGGGGCTATGAGCATCAAAGCACGGCAGATGGATCCCAGCGCCGGTTTGCGGCGAAGCTGATAGACTGGGGCGCGGATGCAATAATAGGCGCGCATTCGCATTGCCCGCAGCCCATGGAATGGATAGACGCGGAGCGGAACGGGCAGGCGATAAGGGTGCCGGTGGTATATTCGCTTGGGAACTTCATATCCAATATGTCGCAGGAACATGCCAAAATAGGTGTATTCGCGCGGATAAGGATAACCAGGGACGAAAACGGGGTAAGGTGCGAAGAACTTGCGTGCCTGCCGCTGTATTGCTGCAGGGCAGTGCCGGCGGACGGCGGCAGGGAAATTCACAGAACGCTGCCGTGCTTCATTGAAAACGGAACCGTGTCGAACGATGCGGGCATGGACGAAAGCGTGCTGAGGGCGATGCAGAAGGCATACGACCACGTTGCGGCGGTATGTATAGGCGAAAGGGAAGATATACACATGATTGAACGGAGCGAGATTTATGCTGGAGAAGCTTAAGGGAATAAAGGAAAGATACGAGCAGCTTACGGCGCTTTTGAGCGACCCCGCGGTTATAGGCGACCAGAACCGCTACCGCGAGCTGAGCAAGGAGCAGGCGGGGCTGACGGACATAGTGAACGCATACGACGAATACATGGCGGCGGATGCGGAAATAGAAAGCTGCAAGGCCATGCTGGAGGAAGCGGACGACGCAGCAATGCGCGAAATGATACACGAGGAGCTTAACGAGCTGAGCGCGAAGGAGCATGAACTGAGCGAGCAGCTTAAGGTTATGCTGCTGCCCAAGGATCCCAACGACGACAAGGACGTTATAATAGAAGTGCGCGCGGGCACGGGCGGCGAGGAAGCGGCGCTGTTCGGGGCGGATCTTCTGCGCATGTACACCCGCTACGCCGAGCGGCACGGCTACAAGGCCGAGCTTATGAACGAAAACTACACGGAAAAGGGCGGCGTGAAGGAAGTTGTGCTCTCGCTTCAGGGAAAGGGCGCATACAGCCGCATGAAGTTTGAAAGCGGAGTGCACAGGGTGCAGCGCGTGCCGGAGACGGAATCGCAGGGGCGCATACACACGAGCGCGGCGACTGTTGCGGTGCTGCCGGAGGCAGAGGACGTGGAGGTTGACATAAACCCCAACGATTTGCAGATAGACACATACCGAAGCGGCGGCGCGGGCGGACAGCACGTTAACAAAACCGAAAGCGCAATAAGGATTACGCACATACCCACGGGGCTTGTGGTGCAGTGCCAGGACGAGCGCAGCCAGCATAAGAACCGCGACAAGGCCATGCGCGTGCTCAAAAGCAGGCTGCTGGAGCTTTACCAGAGCAAGGCGGCGGAGGCCGAGGCGGACGAGCGCAAAAGCCAAGTCGGTTCGGGCGACCGCAGCGAGCGCATACGCACATATAACTTCCCGCAGAGCAGGGTTACGGACCACCGCATAGGGCTTACGCTATATAAGCTGGAAGCGTTCCTTGACGGGGACATGGACGAAATAATAGACGCGCTCATTTTGGCGGAGCGCACGCGGCAGCTATCCTCGGCGGAGGAATAACGCCGCATAAAACAGGAGGAAGGCAATGAAAACGCAGTATGCAAACGCCGTAACACAATACGAAAACGGGACGAGCCTGGGCGGACGTATAATAAAAGAAGGCGGGCTGGTCGTTTTTCCGACGGAGACGGTATACGGGCTTGGCGCGAACGGGCTTAACAGCGAAGCGGTGCTGAAGATATTCGCTGCCAAGGGCAGGCCCGCGGACAATCCGCTGATACTGCACATTGCCAAAAAAAGCGAATTAAAGCCGCTGTGGAGCCACGTTCCGGATAACGCGCGGATACTGGCGGACACGTTCTGGCCAGGGCCGCTGACAATGATATTCAACAGAAGCTCCATCGTGCCGGACGAGGTGACCGCGGGGCTTGATACGGTTGCGGTGCGCATGCCGCTGAACAAAACCGCGCGTGCGCTGATAAACGCGGCGGGCGTGCCCATAGCCGCGCCGAGCGCGAACCTGAGCGGTAAACCCAGCCCCACCACGGCCGAACACGTTCGGCAGGACATGGACGGCAGGGTGGATTTGATAATAGACGGCGGGCCGTGCAAATACGGCCTTGAATCCACAGTGGTCAGCCTGATAGGCCGGCCTACAATACTGCGCCCCGGCGCGGTTACGAAAGAGATGCTGGAGGCCGTGATAGGCCCGGTAGACGTGGCGCACGCGGTGCTTTCCCCGCTGAGGGAGGGCGAAACGGCGGCAAGCCCGGGCATGAAATACCGCCACTATGCGCCGGATGCGGAGGTGGTGGTCGCCGAAGGCAGGGAAAGGGATATAGCGGCAAAGATATGCCGCGAGTACGACGCACGCGAAGCCGCGGGCGAGGATTGCATTATTTTTGCAACAAAGCAGACGCAGCCCTTTTATAGGGGGCGCAACTGTGTTATAATAGGGGACAGGACTGAACCGGCAACGCTGTGCGCATCGCTGTTTTACAGCCTTAGAGAATACGGCGACAGGGCGGACGTTATATTTGCCGAAGCTTTGCCCAACGACGACATGGGCCTTGCATATATGAACAGGCTGCTGCGCTCGGCCGGATTCAACATAATTTAATACAAAATGAACCGCAAAACGCACGCAAAGTGTATCGAACGGTTTAATTTTATAATTTGATCAAAACAAGGAAGGTTGGTATAGGATGGATCGAAGAATTGCCATAGGCTGCGACCACGGCGGATTTGCTCTTAAAAAGGAGTTAATCCCGTTTATTGACTCTCTTGGCTACGAAACGATAGACATCGGCTGCTATGATGAAAACAGCGTTGACTATCCGGACGTAGCCTTTTCTTTAGCCGAAAAAGTCGGCTCCGGTGAAATTTCCCGGGGAATAATAGTGTGCGGCACGGGCATAGGCGTTAGCATATGCGCCAACAAGGTGCGCAGAGTGCGCTGCGCGCTTTGCACGGACGAAACTATGGCCCGCCTTACGCGCGAACATAACGACACGAACATGCTGGCGCTGGGCGGCAGGATAGTGGGCACGGAGCTTGCCAAGGGCATAGTGAAAACCTGGCTTGAAACGGAATTTTCAAACGGGCAGCGGCACATTAACCGCATAGCCAAAATAACCCAATACGAGAACAAATAAATTTATATAAGGAGACGCAAATGAGTACAGTACACGTTATCGATCATCCCCTTGTGCAGCACAAGCTGACCTTCCTCAGGGACAAGAACACCGGTTCAAAGGAATTTCGCGCGCTGGTGGAGGAGCTGGCAATGCTGCTTACATACGAAGCTACCCGCGATCTTCCCCTTGAAAAAGTGCAGACGGAGACCCCCGTTGCCATGGCGACCACTGAGGTGCTTGCCGGCAAAAAGCTTGGCATAGTGCCCATACTCCGCGCCGGTCTCGGCATGGTGGACGGCATGCTGAGCCTTATTCCCGCGGCGAAGGTGGGCCACGTCGGCCTTTACCGCGACCCGGAAACGCTAAAGCCTGTTGACTATTACTGCAAGCTGCCTTCCGACATAGAGGAGCGCGACATAATAATCGTTGACCCGATGCTGGCTACCGGCGGCAGCGCCGTTGCGGCGATAGACGTTATAAAGCGCGCGGGCTGCAAGAACATAAAGCTGGTGAACCTGATAGCAGCGCCCGAGGGCATAAAGGCCGTGCAGGCGGCGCATGACGACGTGGACATCTACGTTGCGCATGTGGACGACTATCTTAACGACCACGGCTACATAGTGCCCGGCCTTGGCGACGCGGGCGACAGGCTGTTCGGCACCAAATAAAAAGGACAGTTCCCATCCTCATATACACTTTATCTTATCCGCTGACGGGCGGCCGTAAGGCCGCCCGTTGGTTGTAGGTGGGGATTACTGTACCCTAAAAGGCGCCACCGCTTGCGGGGGAGCTGTCGGCGTAGTCGACTGAGGGGGAACGATGTTCGCGCGGGTTATGCCCGCGCCGTACAGGGAGCTGTCGGCGTAGTCGACTGAGGGGGAACAGTAAAACAGCTTGGCAGCTTTAAGCCGTTCCCCTTTCGTCACGGCTTACGCCGCAACACTTTCCCCGCGTGCGGGGACAGCTTTGGTTAGTGCTGCTGTCAGCCTCCCTGACGAGGGAGGTGGATGCGAGTGCAACGAGCAGACGGGTTACTACTTTACCAGATTGCTCCTACTGAATCCATGAACAATCTGTTAACAAAACCAAAAAACTCCCCGAATTTGGGGAGTTATGCTACGAGCTGATGCTTAGGAATGGAGCTTTTCTATTACGCGGTGCGCAACTTCAAGGCAGATGGCAGCGGAGCGGTCCACCTGGGCGGTGAACTCCTCGCAACCGCCCTCTATGGCGTCGCTCACGGCCTTTATCATAAGGCAGGGTACGCGGTTGCGGTTGCAGGTGAGCAGTATCGCGGCGGCCTCCATTTCGCATATGTCGGCATTGAAGTCGGCGTGCAGGGCGCGCTTCTTGGCGGGATCGTCAACGAATTTGTCGCCGGAGGCGCATATCACGCGCTTGAGCGACGGTTCGGCCGCAATGGCGGCGTCCACAAGCTCCGAGGGGGCGGGAATGTATATGCTGGGGTATTCAAGATAGCGGCCCACTTCGCAGTTATCTATTGTTGAAGTATCAAAATCGTAATGCACAACGCTTTCCACAACGCATGTCTTGGCAAGGCTCATTTCCGGCGTAAGACCGCCGACCACGCCAAAGTTGATTATGAACTCCGCGCCGTATTTGGTTATGAGGAACTGCGTGCCCGCTGCGGCGGCTATTTCGCCCGCGCCGCTTTTGAGAATATACATCGTGTAATCGTCGCTGTCCAGCCGCTTTACGTCGAAGCCGGTCTCGCTCACATCGGTAAGCTTATCACCGTAGCGGGAAAGCACGGCCCCTATTTCTACCGCGACCAGCATGCCTATCGTTTTTTTTGCTTTTTCCATATAATAAACCTCGCGCTTTTAACTGATGATGTAGGTATGATAGGGCATAAAGGGAAGGATTGTCAAGCGCGGGAGGGGGAATATGGCCAAAAAGATTTGAAAAAGGCAAAAAAGCCCTTGATTTGTGCAGCTTTTCAGGGTATAATACCATCTGTTCGGGACTTATTGTCCTTACGAATGCAGCAGCAGGGCGGTTAATCGCGCTGCGCCCAGCAAAAATAAAGTGAGGAGTTGCACGATGAAAAAGGATATCCATCCCTCTTACGGCGAAAGCATCGTCCGCTGCGCTTGCGGTGAGACCTTCAAGACCGGTTCCGTAAAGGGCGAGCTCAAGGTCGAAATTTGCTCCAAGTGCCATCCGTTCTACACCGGCAGGCAGAAGCTGGTAGACACCGGCGGACGTGTAGACCGCTTCAAGAAGCGTTACGGCATCAACTGATAGCCTAACTTTAAGAAGCAAACCTAATGTGTTAAAAGGGGCGGGCGGTTTGAATAAGCCGTTCGTTCTTTTTTGCGCAAAAAATGTGAAGATAGGGTCAAATTAGGGTAAAAAAGGCGCATTGCATATTGAATGCGTCTTTTGTATTGGGTAAAATAGAAGCATCAATATGGGAGGTAGTAGAAACAATGAGCAAAGCATTCAGAAACACCCTTTTGGCGATTTCACTGACCTACATAGTGCTTGGCCTGATACAAATATTGTGGCCGGTAGGCTCGCGCATGGTGATATGCTATATAATGGGCGCGGCGCTTACGCTGTTCGGCATATACCACATAGTGCGCTACTTCAGCGCGGATACGAGCTATATGTTCCCGGGCATGGGGCTTGCGCTTGGCGTTGCGTGCACGGTAACGGGCATACTAATGATAATCTGCGCCAAGGCCGTTGTGGCAATATTCGGCGTTGTGCTTGGCATAGCGGTGATATCGGACAGCATACTGAGGATGCAGCTTTCCTTCAACATGATGCGCTTTGGCATAGGGCGTTATATACTCGTTATGGTATTTGCGTTCATAATGCTTGCGGCGGGCATAGTGATGCTGTTCAACCCCATAAAGAGCGCGGCCGCCGCGACCACGGTGATGGGCGTTTGCATGATGGTGGACGGCATAATGAACATAATCAGCGTGATATTCGCAAAAAAGATGCTGGAGGAGTAAAATCTGCTCCTTCGAAAAAATAATTGACTTATCGGCTCCCCTACTTGGGGAGCTTTTTGGTATGAGAATAACTTAAAGCAGCCAAGCGTCGCGAGAAGTTCCCCCTCAGTCTGCTCACTGTCGCTCACAGACAACTCCCCCGCAAACGGTGGAGCCTTTTGGGTGCTGTATAAGCACGGCGTACAGTGCCGTACCCCTTCGCGGAGCTATCGTTTCAATGGGGTTACGGGGGTCGCCAGGGGGCCTAAGGGGAGAAATCGAAATCTTCCCTGGCCCCCTGGCAAAAAAGTTTACTCTCCCGCCCTTGGCAGCAGCTCCCGCGGCCCTTTGCCAAGGTAGCGCAGCACAAACACGAGCGTTCCCGCTATGAACAGCCCCAGCGCGGCAAGGCATGTTAGCAGACTCACACTTGCGTCTGCGCCGAGTGCGAACTCAACCTCCACCTGCGTACTTTCTGCCAAGTATGCGCTGAAGGCGAGAAACTCCTCCGGAGTTTGGTTGGCGTTGGCCATTATGCTCCCGCCTACGCTTGCGGTAAGCGCATGCCCTATTGCCGCGCCAATTAGCGCACCCGTCACGGCGATAATGAGCGCACTAAGCATTACGGCTACAAAGGCGCGAGCCTTGCTGCAACCGAGTAAGCGCATTGTGCCTATGCTCTGCTTCTGCGACTGTGCATAGAAGAACGCCAGCAGTAATGCTGCTATTACCAGCAGAGAGGATGACAGTATAAGCAGCAGCTCCGCCGTGCCGGAAAGTGCTTCCAAGCTGGGCTGTATCCTTGAATAGCCCTGGTCGTAGAAGGTAAACCTCGCTTCGTAGTCGCCCTGCTTTGCGCCGGTTATGCCAAGCTCGTTCATGCGCTCTATGAACGGCTCGATTTTGCCGTTCTCCAGCCATATGGTCAGCAGCGCGCCTGTGACGGGTCTGTCCTCCTCGGCAGGGGCATTCTCAAGCGACTTTTCGGGAATGTAGATTGTGTTCCAGGGGACGGAGAGTATTTTACTGCGAACCCCCTCGCTGCTTGTTGTTGGCGTAGCATCGTAAATTCCGATTATTTCATAGGTACCATTATCAAAAAACTCACAATTTTCTGTATAGGTGTAATACGGAATCAAAGTTGTGTTCCAATCCGTGTCTTGTGTAAAATACTTATAATTATAAAAGCTGAAGTTGATTTTATCGCCAATATTCCACCCTTGGTTCATAGCCAGGTCTTTACTTACAAGGCATACGTTCGTGCCCGCATCATAGTCTGACTTTGCAAAAGTCCTACCGCTACGGATGTACATACTGCCAGAGTGAAAGGCGGGAACTCCCGTTAAATCATTTATGGCATTCACGCAAAATGAATGTGCATTTATGTAATATGCACGACTGATGTTCTCATATTTTTTAAGCAGCTCCGGATTACTTGCAACTGTTTCGTAACGATAAAGCCAGAATGGAGATTCACCGGTGCTTTCGCGTAATGTATACTCTCCAAGCTGCTGTGAATAATAGTACGCCCTATTGTCATAATATCTATCATTACAAAAAATTATGTCAGATAATCTAAAATGGCCAAATACATCGGAAGCATCTGTTGCAATATTTTCATCATAATATGCATAGGATTCGCTAATTCCAATATATTCTGTTTCAGGCTCGATGATTATGCCATATGCCGGATCAACATCTCCGTTTAAGTCAAAAATTTCCTTTGGTTGCTGATCGGGTCTATCTACATCTAAATAAAAGCAAATGGGATGGTCAAAGCCATAAATATCGTTCGCAGTATGTGAAACTTTTACTAAATAGTAATCAGCAATTCCATCATCGTATGGGCTTTGTATTGTAAAAGGTTCCTCGCCCAAATTTGCCGGCAATGAGTAATCAAACAAGTGGTCATCGCCATGCTTAACCTCCCTTGAAATCGTAAAGCGAATAACATTTCCATTAAATATTGGATACTGCCCGAGATGGTTCAATGCGATATGTTCGTCAGAAAAAGCGCCGTAGACGCTCCGTAAATCGTAATTTTTAACATATGGAGCATTCACTATTTGCTGCAAGTCAACACCATACCTTGTAATACGCTGTTCTCCGGCATATCTGTAAACGTTCTCAAAATTCTCTACTATTTTCCCATACCAATCTACATCGGCATAGTAGTCAAGCACAGCGATGGTAGAAAAAGCGTCGTCTGCAAGTTGTAGGTTTTTAACGCTATCCCAATATAGATTTGCGCTCATGCAGAAAAAGCCCGCCGATAGTGCTATTGTGAGTAGGTATAGGATAATGCGGATAGGCTTGCGGAAAAGCTGACGCAGGTGCATGGATAGCATAAAATACTCCCCCCATATATAACGAGCCTGAAAGGTCAACAGCGTTCCAATTAGGGAACGGGCAGCAATTAAATCTAAGGTCTAAATGTCAACTTGGTTACTTGGATTCTTCGATGAGCTTATGGTAACATATTGCAATATATAGTGTCAATCGTTCTATGACATATTTTGGATTATATATTATGCCTGAATCACTTGGTTTTCAAACCAATTCCATGATATGTTGATTAAGATGTGTACTGTTCAATTCAAAATATAATATAAATTTACGGTATAAAAAAGCCTCCCTTTCGGGAGGCCATGCTCTGCTTTATCACTCCACCGTTACGCTCTTGGCAAGGTTGCGGGGCTTATCTATGTCGCAGCCCTTCATAAGGGCGGTGTAGTAGGCGAAAAGCTGCATCGGCACTACGCTGGCGCAAGGGCAGGCGATGTCCGCGCAGTCCGGCAATATTATTTCGTGATCCGCGCCGGTGGTGCCGCGGCGGTGCTCGCCCTTTGCTATGGCTATAACGCTTGCGCCGCGTGCCTTGACCTCGCGAATGTTGCTGACCATCTTTTCCCAAAGGGGATCGTATGTGCATATGGCGATAACGCTCGTGCCGGGGACTATAAGTGAAATCGTGCCGTGCTTCAGCTCCCCGCCGGCATAGGCTTCCGAATGGATATAGGATATCTCCTTCAGCTTGAGCGAGCCTTCAAGCGCCAGCGCGTAGTCTATGTTGCGGCCAAGGAAGAATATGTCCCTCTGCATATAGCAATCTGCAGAAAGATGATGTATCTCCGTCTCGTCCGCAAGAATTTTGTTTATAACGTCCGGCAGGGCCTCCATGCCGGCTATCAGCTCCGCTTCCTCCCGCGCGGTAACGTGGCCGCGCACGCGGCCGAAGTAAACGGCCATAAGCTGCATCAGCGCAAGCTGGGTATTGTATGCCTTTGTCGTGGCCACGGCTATCTCCGGCCCGGCCCAGGTATAGAGCACATCCTCGCTTTCGCAGGCTATGCTGGAGCCGACAACGTTGACTATGCTCAGCGTGTGCGCGCCGCGTATTTTGGCTTCGCGCAGGGCGAAAAGCGTATCAAGCGTTTCGCCGCTTTGGCTGATTATTATTACCAAAGTGTTGGCGTTTACCATGGGGTCGTTGTAGCGGAATTCGCTTGCAAGGTCGCACGATACGGGAATTTTTGCGTAACGCTCTATGGCGTAGCGCGCAACCATGCCAACGTGATAGGCCGAGCCGCAGGCAACGATATATACCCGCTCAAGGCTGCGTATAACGTCCGCGTCTATTTTGCTCAGGCCAAGCTCTATCTGCCCGTTCTTTATGCGCGGCGCAACGGTGCGGCGTATGGCGTCCGGCTGCTCCATTATTTCCTTGAGCATAAAATGGTCGTAGCCGTTCTTTTCCGCGCTTTCCACGTCCCATGTTATGTTTATGGGTTCATGCTCAACCCGTTCGCCAAAGCTATTGTATATGGCAACGCCCTCGCGGCGCACAACAGCCAGCTCCCTTTCGCCCAGGCGTATTATGCGGCGCGTATGCTTCAAAAGCGCCGGCGCATCGGACGCAATGAAGTTTTCCCCTTCGCCAAGGCCAAGTATCAGCGGGCTGTCCTTGCGCAGGGCAATAAACTCATCCTCCCTGTCCGCAAATACTATTGCCATTGCATAGGAACCCACGAACTGTGCTTCCGCAAGGCGCACGGCCTCCATAGGGTCGCCATCGTAATAATAATCGATAAGCTGAACGGCGACCTCGCTGTCCGTCTCGGAAGTGAAGGTATAGCCTTTACCAATCAAAAACGCCTTTAACTCGGCGTAATTTTCTATTATGCCGTTGTGCACCAGCGCCACGCGCCCGCTCATTGAAACATGCGGATGCGCGTTTATTTGGTTCGGCTCGCCGTGCGTTGCCCAGCGCGTGTGACCTATGCCGACGCAGCCGCGTATCGCTTCGCCGCCGTTTGTTATTTCGTAAAGCGCGCTCAGCCGCCCGCGCTCCTTTGCAACGGTTATGCTTTCATCGTCCCCAACTATTGCCAAGCCCGCGCTGTCGTATCCGCGGTATTCAAGCTTTTTCAGCCCGTCCAGCAGCAGCGGCGCGGCCTGTTTATCTCCAATGTAGCCCACTATTCCGCACATTTTTATATTCCCCTCCAAATTGCCGTTTTTACGCTAAATCGCCCGCAAAGTACATTTTTTACATGATGCCTTCGGACAAAACCCGCGCAAAAGGCGCATAATTATATATATTTTAGCATATGCGCAACAGCGTATCAATACCATTGCCGATAACGGTTGCCATTTATCACCCCGAAAGGTTATAATTATATGAAGCAATATGCCGCGAACGGAGGGAAACGCCTATGCCGCACACTAAAGCCGCCTTGGCAAACAAATTTGACGAATGGGAAAACTATCTCGGCGCGCTCAAGCTGCCCGCTTGGGACGAGCTGCCAACGCTTGAGCTGTATATGGATCAGGTTGTGATAGTGCTAAACGACTATCTTGGCATGTATGCCGCGGGGGAGGACAAAACCGTTACGCAGGCAATGATAAATAATTACGTTAAGCAAAAGCTTATACCCCCGCCGGTGAAGAAGAAATATTCCCGCGTACACTTGGCGCTGCTCATGATAATATGCACGCTGAAGCAAACGCTTAACATTTCGGTTGTTAAGGAAATGCTGCCGGCTTGGGACGGAGATGCCGTAAGGCGGTTTTACGACCGGTTTATAACCGTGCAGAAGGGCTTCGGGGCGTATTTCGTGAATCAGGTGCGCGCAGCAGCGGAGCCTATATTCGCGGGCGGAGACGAAGCGGACGCGGAAGTGACGGATTTTATAATAAGTGCGGCGGTGGCGTCCTGCTACGCAAAGCTGCTTACCGAAAAAATGATAATATATAAAAATGAGTAAACAAAAAACAACGGATGAGTAAACAAAAAACAACGGAAATAATATTAAAACCGAATCAAACGGTTCGGCTTTGATCGTGCGCGGTAATCGGGCGTAAAATATGGATTCTTTAATATGATTGTATTTTGTCAATGCATATGTTATACTATCCTTACCTGACACAAAGGGGCGCGCCCCCGACTGAAAGGGTGAGGCTTTTGTATAGAACCATACTGCGGCTGCACCCCGTCGGGTGCGGCTTATTTTTATAAAAAACGGAGGTAACGCCATGCAGACGCGGGTAGCCGTGATGGCAATAATAGTTGAAAAAGAGGGCGCGGTGGAGCAGCTCAACGCCGTGCTGCACGAATACGGCGAGCATATAATAGGCCGCATGGGCATACCGTACCGCAAAAAGGGCATAAACATAGTGTCCATAGCGCTTGATGCGCCGCAGGATACCATTTCCGCGCTTGCGGGCAAGCTTGGCAATATTGAAGGATTGAGCGTAAAAACTGCATATTCAAACGTGGTGGCCGATGAGTGAGCTTATTTCGCTGATAGACAAACTGAATATATATCACTCTCTTTCGCTTGAAGAATACGAACGGCTTATAGCCGGGCGCAATGATGAGGCCGCGGCATACGCCCGCACGCTTGCGGACAGGGCGCGCAGGGAGTTTTACGGCAACAGCGTATTCGTGCGCGGGCTTATAGAAATAGGCAACGTTTGCAGGAACGATTGCCTGTATTGCGGCATACGCCGCTCCAACGCCGCATGCTCGCGCTATGTGCTGACGCGGGAGCAGATAATGGATTGCTGCGCGGAGGGCTACGTGCTCGGCTTCCGCACGTTTGTTTTGCAGGGCGGCGAAAACGTTAAAAGCGCGGACGAGATATGCGAAACCGTGAAAGCCATACGCAAAAAATATCCGGACTGCGCAATAACCCTGTCCCTTGGCGAATACAGCCGCGCGGATTATGCGCGCATGCGCGAAGCGGGCGCGGACAGATATCTTCTTAGGCACGAAACGGCGGACAAGGCACATTATGAAAAGCTGCATCCATCCGGAATGTCGTTCGATAACCGCATGCGCTGCCTGCACGATCTGAAGGAGCTTGGTTTTCAGGTGGGCTGCGGCTTTATGGTAGGTTCGCCCTTCCAAACGGCGCATACCCTGGCGGAGGATCTTAAATTCATAGAAACCTTTTCGCCGGACATGTGCGGCATAGGCCCGTTCATACCGCACCATGAAACCCCGCTTGGCAATTACCCCGCCGGCAGCGCGGAGGAGACGATATACCTTTTGTCCATTATCCGTCTTATAAAGCCGAACATACTGCTGCCGGCAACAACGGCGCTCGGCACCGTAAGCCCCACCGGGCGGGAGGACGGCATACTGGCGGGCGCGAACGTGGTGATGCCCAATCTTTCGCCTGTAAGCGTGCGCAAAAAGTACGAGCTTTACGAAAACAAGATCTGCACGGGCGATGAATCGGCGCAAAGCCTTGCGCACCTTAAAGCGCGCATGGAAGCAATAGGCTTCAACGTGGTCACGGACCGCGGGGATATAAAAAAGATCTGAATGCAAAGAATATTCTGAGTACAAGAAAGGAAAGACTTATGGCAATCTACGATCCCAAATCCATGAAGGCGGAGGAATTTATAAACGACGCCGAAATACGCGAAACAATAGCGTATGCAAACGCCAACAAGAACAACATAGAACTTATTGACGCGCTGCTTGAAAAGGCGCGGCCCAAGAAGAACGGCTCCGGCGTTACCTGCGCGGGACTTACCCACAGGGAAGCGAGCGTGCTGCTTGCGTGCGACATCCCCGAAAAAATAGAGGAAATGTATAAGCTGGCAAACGAAATAAAGCTTGCATTCTACGGCAACAGAATAGTCATGTTCGCGCCGCTGTATCTTTCCAATTACTGCGTGAACGGCTGCGTATACTGCCCGTATCACTTGAAGAACAAGCACATTGCCCGCAAAAAGCTCACTCAGGAGGAAATAAGGAAAGAGGTCATTGCTCTTCAGGACATGGGCCATAAGCGCCTTGCCATAGAAGCGGGCGAGGACCCCGTAAACAACCCAATAGAGTATATACTGGACTGCATAAAGACCATATACTCCGTGCATCACAAAAACGGGGACATTCGCCGCGTTAACGTGAACATTGCCGCCACAACGGTTGAAAACTACCGTAAGCTGAAGGATGCGGGTATAGGCACATATATACTTTTCCAGGAAACGTACAACAAGCCCAGCTATCTTGAGCTGCACCCCACCGGCCCCAAGCATGATTACGATTACCATACCGAGGCCATGGATAGGGCCATGGAAGGCGGCATAGACGACGTTGGCCTTGGCGTACTGTTCGGCCTTGAAGGCTATCAGTATGAATTTGCGGGGCTGCTTATGCATGCGGAGCACCTTGAGGCCGTTCACGGCGTTGGCCCGCACACCATAAGCGTGCCGCGCGTTAAGCATGCGGACGACATCGATCCGGACGTGTTCGACAATAGCCTCAGCGACGATATGTTTGCCAAAATAATCGCCTGCATACGCATAGCCGTGCCCTACACCGGCATGATAATTTCCACCCGTGAAAGCGAAGCCGTGCGCGGCAAGGTGCTTGATTACGGCATATCGCAAATTTCCGGCGCGAGCCGTACGTCCGTCGGCGGCTATACCGAAAAAGAACGCCCGCACGATTCCGAACAGTTTGACGTATCCGACCAAAGGACGCTGGACGAGGTTGTGCGCTGGCTGATGGAGCTTGACCATATACCCTCCTTCTGCACCGCATGCTACCGCGAGGGCCGCACGGGGGACAGATTTATGTCGCTTTGCAAAAACGGGCAGATTTTGAACTGCTGCCACCCCAACGCCCTTATGACGCTGACCGAATACCTTGTTGACTACGCAAGCGAGGAAACAAAGAAGGTAGGCTACGCGCTGATAGAGCGTGAGCTCAAGAAGATACCCAACGATAACGTTAAGCGCATCGCCACCGAGCATATCGAGGAAATAAAGTCCTCCAACAGGCGCGATTTCCGCTTCTAAACCGGAGTTGAACAAAAGGAGCATTTGCCATGGGACTGAACGACAAGGTATCCGCCGAAAGGGCGCACATAGGCTTTTTCGGCCTTAGAAATGCGGGCAAATCCAGCGTTGTGAACGCCGTAACGGGGCAGAAGCTTTCGCTGGTGTCCGATATAAAGGGAACCACCACCGACCCCGTGCAGAAGGCGATGGAGATACTGCCGCTTGGCCCCGTGGTGATAATAGACACGCCGGGGCTGGACGATGAAGGCGAACTCGGCGCGATGCGCGTGCAGCGGGCGCGGCAGGCGCTCAACCGCGCGGACATAGCGGTGCTGGTGGTTGATGCAACGCTTGGGCTGGGCGCAGCGGACAGGGAGCTTACAGCCCTGTTCCGTGCAAAGGAGATACCCTATATAATTGCGTACAACAAGAGCGACCTGCTTGAAACGATCCCTGAAGCGAGCGAAAACGAGCTTTATATAAGCGCCGTTACCGGCAGCGGCATACACGAGCTAAAGGAGCGGCTCGGCCGCATGATGAGCGGCGCGGAAAACGCGCGGCAGCTTATAGGCGACCTTATAAAGCCCAATGATATTATAATACTTGTAACGCCTATTGATGAATCCGCGCCCAAGGGCAGGCTTATCCTGCCGCAGCAGCAAACCATACGCGACATTTTGGATAACCGCGCGATAACCGTTGTGGTGCAGCCAAGCGAGCTTAAAGCCGCGCTTGATGCTTTGCCTAAGCCCCGCCTGGTCGTTACCGATTCGCAGGCGTTCAGGGCCGTGGACGCCATTGTGCCAAAGGATATTCAGCTTACGTCGTTTTCAATACTTTTTGCCCGCTATAAGGGCGAACTTGAAACCGTTGCAGCGGGCGCGGAGGCGGTAGCGCGGCTGAAGGACGGGGACACCGTGCTTATAAGCGAAGGCTGCACGCACCACAGGCAGTGCAACGACATAGGCTCGGTAAAGCTGCCCGGGTGGATAGGCAATTACACGGGCAAAAAGCTGAACTATGAATTTACATCCGGTGGGGAATTCCCCGAAAGCCTTGATAAATATGCGCTTATAGTGCATTGCGGCGGCTGCATGCTGACCGCGCGGGAGATGAAATACCGCCTGCGCCATGCGCGCGACTGCGGCGTACCCATTACCAACTACGGCATTGCGATAGCCAAGATGCACGGCATACTTGACCGCTCGCTTGAGCCATTCAATTAAACAACGGAGGGTATAAACATGGAAAGCGCAGATTTTATTAACGAATGCGCAATGCGCGGCATGGCCACGGGTCAGACGGCCGCGTTCGGAACGGTAAACGGAGTGCCGTTCACCGTAAGCGTAGTTACTGCAAAGCACCTGAGCATTACATTTGTGCTGGACAGGCAGATTTCAGCGGACGAAAAGACCGCAATGTGCAATTCGCTTAATTTTGCCGGCGTAAATGGCGGCGCGAACGGCTACACGGTGACGGTGAACGTCAATGTTGAAAAGGATACGGAAGCTCCCGCCGCCGTGGATGCTGTGTTTGCCGCGGCAAATGCCGCCGTGGAAGCGGGGCGCAGGGTCGGCATAAGCTTCGGCACGGTATGCCCGTACTGCGGGCGCACGGATACGGATGCTGTGATGTACTGCGAACAGCGCGGCGCAATACCCGCAGGCTACCGCGCAGTGCATACGGAATGCGCAAACTCCTTGCGCAATGCTGCAAACGAGGCTAAGGTGAATGACGAAGGCAACTACTTCACCGGTATAATCGGCGCAATTATAGGAATGATACTGGGCGTTGTGCTGAACGTAGCCGTTATATTCGGCACGGAAAGGATATACGCCATGCTGTGCGCACTTATACCGCTGGGCGCGTTTTTCGGATATAAGCTGCTAAAGGGCCGCATGAATTCGTTCGCTATAGTTATAAGCATAATATGCTCGGCGCTGGGCGCGGTGGCGCTCACGCTCGGCGTGGACATTGCGGACAGCATGATAAATTATGACTATACGTTTGAAGAAGCCATTCTGCTGATGCAGTATGGCATGGCGGAGATGCCCGAATATGCGGACGCTATCCGCTCAAGCCTGCTGCAGGATCTGCTGTTCGTGGGGCTTGGCGTGCTGTGCTGCATAGGCGTGCTCAGGAAGAACACAAATTCCGGCAAGGCCGCATACGCAGGAAACCTTTACGCCACACTGCGCATGAAGGACGGCTCCCTGCCCGCACCGGCAGCCAATACCGTTGACGATACGGCAAGCCACGGCGCATAAAGCGCTAATATAAACTGTAAAGAGACGGCAGCGTCTCTTTTTTCTTGTGAAAATATAAATTTATGGAAGAGATGTATAATCATGTGTTATACTCTATGCGGTGCTATATGACCGCGACGGCTGATGAACCGCGCGGCCGTTTGCAACACGCCTGCCGTTCACGGGTAAGGGGCGGCGGGACGCATTTTCGGAGGAAAAAATGGGAGACCCCCATACCCGCGGCATAGCCGCATTCCTGGCGCGCAAAGGCGTTGTGTTCAGCGCAAAAAGATACCTTGTAGATGCAATGGGATCTATGGCCATGGGCCTTTTCGCGTCGCTGCTTATAGGCACTATCCTTTCTACCCTTGCGGACAAGCTGAGCCTTGATTGGCTGAAAGAAATTGCTTCGTTCGCATCCGCCGCAACGGGCAGCGCAATGGCCGTTGCAATAGGGCTTGCGCTTCAGGCGCCGCCGCTGGTGCTTTTCAGCCTGTGCGCCGTGGGATACGGGGCGAACAGCCTCGGCGGGCCGCTCGGCACGCTAATCTGCACCGCAGTCGCGGCGGAACTCGGAAAAATAGTTTCAAAAGAAACAAAAGTTGATATTCTTGTTACGCCAACGGTCACCATTGTGAGCGGGCTGCTCCTTGCGCGGCTTGCGGGGCCGGGCGTATCCGCCGTCATGACGGGCTTTGGCGATCTTATAATGCGCGCAACCGAAATGCACCCGTTCTTCATGGGCATTGTGGTATCGGTACTGGTGGGCGTTGCGCTCACGTTGCCCATAAGCAGCGCCGCAATATGCGCCTCCTTTGGCGCGGCGGGGCTTGTGGGACTTGCGGGCGGCGCGGCCACGGCCGGCTGCTGCGCGCAGATGGTGGGCTTTGCCGTGATGAGCTTTAAGGAAAATCGCTATGGCGGCCTTGTGGCGCAGGGGCTTGGCACAAGCATGCTGCAAATGGGCAACATAGTGAAAAATCCGCGCATATGGCTGCCGCCCACGATAGTTTCCGCAATAACCGGCCCCATAGCCTCCTGCGTTTTCAAAATGGAAAACGGCGTGGGCGTGGCAAGCGGCATGGGTACCTGCGGCCTTGTGGGCCCGATAGGCGTTATGGCGAGCGAGGGCTTTGGCTCCGCCAAAAGCTGGATAGGCATGCTGCTCGTCTGCTTCATACTGCCCGCCGTGCTCACTCCGCTCGTCGCCTACCCCATGCGCAAACTCGGATGGATAAAGGACGGCGATCTGAAGCTGGAGCTGTGAGGGAGTCATAAGAAGCTTGCAGCATTTAGGTTGGTTACTCCCTCAGTCAAACCTTCGGTTTGCCAGCTCCCTCGGGGAGGGAGCCTTTTGGTGCGGTACAAACTCAAACATTAAGCCTGCCCTGAAAGGGGAGGTGGGTTTCGCGTAGCGAAAGCCGGAGGGGCTATAAAGCGGCTCATTGCTCTTTGTTTATCTCAACCCCTCAGTCTCACTTCGTTCGACAGCTCCCCTGCCGGGGAGCCTTTTTGCATATAATCTTTTACTCTCCCGCCCTTGGCAGCAGCTCTCTTGGTCCTTTGCCGAGGTAGCGCAGCACGAACACGAGCGTTCCAACGATAAACAGCCCCAGCGCGGCAATGCAGGTAAGCAGGCTGACCTTTGCATCTGCGCCGAGCGCAAACTCGACATCTACCTGCGTGCTTTCGGCAAGGTATGCACTGAAAGCGAGAAACTCCTCAGGAGTTTGGTTGGCGTTGGCCATTATGCTCTCGCCTACGCCGGCGGTAAGGGCATGGCCTATTGCCGCACCAATAAGCGCACCTGTTACGGCAATTATAAGCGCGCTCAGCATAACTGCGGCAAAGGCTCTTGCCTTGCTGCAACCGAGTAAGCGCATGGTGCCTATGCTCTGCTTCTGCGACTGTGCATAGAAGAACGCCAGAAGTAATGCGGCTATTGCCAGCAGAGACGATGAGAGTATCAGCAGCAGCTCCGCCGTGCCGGAAAGTGCTTCCAAGCTTGGCTGTATTCTCGAATAGCCTTGGTCGTAGAATGTAAACCTCGCTTCGTAGTCGCCCTGCTTTGCTCCGGTTATGCCAAGCTCGTTCATGCGCTCTATGAACGGCTCAATCTTACCATTCTCCAGCCATATCGTCAGCAGCGCGCCCGTGACGGGTCTGTCCTCCTCGGCAGGGGCATTCTCGAGCGACTTTTCGGGTATATAGATTGTGTTCCAGGGGACACTTATCGCGGCCTCGGATATGGTCGAGCTGCCTGTCATGGGCCGCACGTCGTATATGCCGACTACCTCGTATTCGCCGCTGTCGAAGAAGTTGTCGGGGGAGGTGTAGGTGTAGCGGGGCATTAGTTCGGAGTTCCACGAGGTTGCGTTTGTGAAATAGTCATATCCGTAAAAGTCAAAGTTGATTTTTGTACCAATACCCCATTTTTGCGCCTGTGAAAGATTTCCGCTTATCATGCAGACTTTCGCGCCGGATTCATATTCTTCTTTAGTTACGACACGACCAGTCCTTATAAAAAGATTGCCGTTATGGAATGCAGGAATGCCTACAATATCATCTAACGCCATAACTCCGAACGAGCGTGTATTTATATAGTACGCCCTGCCGATTTGTTCATATTTTTCCAACACATCAGGTCGTTCCAAAATGTCGCTGTATTTATACAGCCAAAATGGCGCATCGTCCGTTGGCGTTGCATTTGCCTGAGCTATTCTGTTCAAATCATAATAATAGCTCCAATTCGAATAGAGACTATCGGGTATGAATGCTATATAGTTGGCACGGAATGTACCGTCTTTACTTCGGCTCCATTTATCAAAAAGGCCATCCAAATGCCCAATGCCAATATATTCAACATCCGGTTCTATGGTTATCAGAAAATCATAATCCTGATCGCCGTTTAATAAACGCAGTTCGTTTTCATATTTTTTTGCAAATGTTTCGTCAAGTTCCATTTGAAAATATACTTTATTTGTAGTGTTGAAAGCCTTCGTGGCTGTTTCAATAATAATAGGATTATGCTCCATTAAAGTTATTCCGATATGTTTATTAGAGTCCAGCATGCTGGCAATATGAAAGTTGCCGTCATCCGGCAGTTCGTATCCTGAATGAGTTTGTCCCATAAGTCCCTGGGCTTGATCCTCAATTCGAATTTTGAACCGCACGACATCGTTAGTAAATAGCGGCGCCTTTCCCCTTTTTGCCAATGCAATATTCTCATCAGAAAACGCGCCGTATCTCGCCCTCAGGTCGTATTTTATAACGCTTGGCGCTGTAACTATCGGTTCTAAATCGTATCCATACACCGTCAGTGCATGAAAACCGGCGTAATCTTCAACATTTGTAATGTCATCAATCAGGTTGCCATGCGTATCAACGTCCGCATACAATTCCATAATCGCAATAGTGGTATATGTTTCGTCCGCAAGCTTCAAGTTATGCATACTGTTTGCATATAAGTTCAGGCTCACGCAGAAAAACGCCGTAAGCAGCACCAAAATCAGAATAAATATAACTATACGTGCGGGTTTGCGGGTTAGCTGACGCAGATGCATGGATAGCATAAAATACTCCCCCATATATAACGAGCCTGAAAGGTCAACAGCGTTCCGGTTGGGAACGGGCAGCAATTAAATCTAAGGTCTAAATGTCAACTTGGTTACTTGGATTCTTCGTTGAGCTTATGGTAACACATTGCAATATATAGCGTCAATCGTTTTATGGCATATTTTGGATTATATATTATGCCTGAATCACCTGATTTTCAAACCAATTCCATGATATGTTGATTAAGATGTGTATTATTTGTCTCTGAAAGATTTTGTTTTTTGCGAATCTGTATTTTATAATAACTATCCGATGCCCATATAAACCCCCGAGCCGCCCAATATGGGCGGCTCGGGATGAGTTGCTTATTATTTGGTTCTGCGTTGAACGCGGAGGGAAGATTATTCTTCTTCCTCGTCCTCGCGCTTGGCCTGCTCGATAATCTTCTTAGCTTCGCCGCCGGGAACATCCTCGTAGCCGATGAACTCCTTGGTGAAGTAGCCGCGGGCCTGGGTCATTGAGCGGAGGTCGGTGGCGTACTTGACCATTTCTCCCATGGGAGCGCGGGCAACGACCTCGGTGCCGTCATCGGTGGGGTTCATGCCCTCCATAACGCCGCGGCGGCGGGGCAGATCGCTGGTGATAGCACCCACGTAGTCGTTGGGAACGTGTATGTAGTAACGATAGATGGGCTCTATAAGGGCGGGCGCTGCATGGGCGCAGGCTTCCTTATACGCAAGGCGGGCGGCGGACTTGAACGCCACTTCCTTGGAGTCAACGGGATGGTACTTGCCGAAGAACAGCGTGGCCTTAACGCCGGTCATGGGATAGCCGGCAAGCACGCCGTGGCGCATGGCCTCGCGCGTACCCTTTTCAACGGCGGGAATGTATTCCTTGGGAACTACGCCGCCGACTATGGCGTTTACGAATTCGAAGTCCTCGCCGTTGGTGAGGGGCTCAAAGCGCATGTTGACAACGCCGAACTGGCCGCTGCCGCCGGTCTGCTTCTTGTGCTTACCTTCGGCTTCCGCGGTGGCGCGTATGGTTTCACGATAGGGGATGCGGGGTTCGGCCAGCTGAGCCTCAACGCCGTTCTTATTCTTCAGCTTGGAGCAGATAACGTCCAGATGCACCTCGCCAAGGCCGCTGAGCAGCACGTCGCCGGTTTCGGCATTCTTTTCAAGGGAGATGGTGGGATCTTCTTCAAGCAGCTTGTTCAGGCCGGCAAATACCTTGTCTTCCTCGCCCTGCTTCTTGGCGGAAACGGCCAGGGAGATGGCGGCGGTGGGGAAGTCTATGGGGGCGAAGGTCACGGGGGCGGAAGGATCGCACAGCGTGTCGCCGGTGGCAGTGAACTGAAGCTTGGCCAGCGCGCCTATATCGCCCGCGATGAGCTTATCGACCTGAACGGTCTTTTTGCCGCGCATAATGAATACGTTGCCGCTCTTCTCGGTCTTTTCATTGTTGGCATTGTAAAGCGTGGTGGTAGCATCGAGCACGCCGGAATGTATCTTTATTATGGAATACTTGCCGAACTGGTCCACAACGGTCTTTATGACCTGGCCTGCGAACTTGCCGTAATCGGCCATGCTGACGGTGTTGCCGTCCGCATCGGTAGCGGTGGCGGGCTTAACTTCGGCAGCGGAGGGCATATAATGCACCAGATTGTCCAGCAGCGTGGCAACGCCAATGTTGGGCGCGGCGGCGCAGCAGCACACGGGGGTGACTATGCCTTCCTTAACGCCGTTGCTCAGGCCTGCGAGTATTTCTTCGCGGCTGAGCTCGCCTTCTTCGAAGAACTTCTCCATCAGCGCTTCGTCGGTTTCGGCGGCGGCCTCGGTCAGCGCTTCGTAAACGCTCTGCGCCTGGGCTTCCATGTTGGCGGGGATGGCTATTTCCTTTTCGCCCTTGCCGTCGAACTTCTTGGCAGTCATGTTGGGAACGTCAACGTAACCCACGAACTGGCCGCCTTCCATTATGGGCAGCTGTACGGGAACCACGCTGGGGCCGAACTTTTCGTTTATCTCGGCCATGGTCTTGGTGAAGTTGGCGTTTTCGCGATCCATCTGGTTCACGACCATCATGCGGGGCTTGCCGGCCTTTTTGCACATGTTCATGGCCTTTTCAACGCCTACCACGGGGCCGGATACGGCGCCCACGACTATAAGGGCGGAATCCGCCAGGGCCATTGCGGCGCTGACTTCGCCATAGAAATCGAAGAAGCCGGGGGCATCGATAACGTTGATCTTGGTGTCCTTCCACTCAAGGGGAGCGAGGGCGGCGTTGATGGAAATGGTACGCTTGATCTCCTCCGGATCGAAGTCGGTCGTGGTGGTGCCGTTTTCAACCTTGCCCAGGCGCTCAAGCAGGCCTGCGTTGAAGAGCATAGCTTCGGTAAGGGTGGTCTTGCCTTCGCCGCCGTGGCCGAATACGCCTATGTTGCGGATGTTTGCTGCGGTGTAGTCTTTCATCTTGCTTCTTGCTGTCCTTTCCAGTATGTATTGCTGAATATTATTTTTTATTAAAGTACAGGCCAAGAGACGGCTGGCCGCACTAACTACATTATTGTATCAGTCAATTTGGCGCTTGTAAACCATTTTGGGCGAAAAAACCTTCGCAAAGCTGCATATTGTGCGCAAAAAGAAGGTGAGATTATCCACATATAAAAAATCTCTATATCAAAACCGCAAAATAAAAGTTAGGATAATTGTATATAATACCGGATGATGTTATAATCATGCATAAGCTTTTGCGTGCGCTGATGCGCCGCATACGATTTTATCCATATTTTTTACAGGAGGTTACACATGGAAATCAAGAAGAAGAACGTGGGCGCTATGCTCGTGGGCGAATGGAACACCAAGACCATAGTTGCCGTTGCCATAGGCGCGGCGCTCTTTGGCGTGCTGATGTGCTACGGCGGCATACCCATCTTCACCAACACCAGCCTTACCACCGCCATGATAATTCCCGTTATAGTGGGCGCGCTGTTCGGGCCGCTGCCCGCAATGGTATGCTGCGGCGTGGGCAACGTGATTGCCGACCTTATCGGCGGCTGGGGTCTGTGGTTCGATTGGTCCGTGGGCAATGCCGTGATGGCGTTCTGCGTTGGCCTGCTGCCGGTTTACGGCGCCAACATAAAGGAAGGCATATTCACCGTTAAGCATGCCGTTATCTATGCCGTTTGCTGCATATTGGGCAACATGGTCGCCTTCGGCGTTATTACCCCCATATTCTCCGCCCTGTTCTACGGCAGCGATCTCAACCTCACCTTCCTGCAGGCGCTTGCGGCCACCCTTGGCAATACGCTGGTGCTGGTAGTTGTGGGCATACCCATACTGCTGGTGCTTGCCAACCGCTACAAGTCCCGTACCAATCTGAAGGAGGACAAGGGCGATCAATATTGACCGGCTTATTGGGGGCGCTCGGCGCCCCCAAATTTATTTTATGAATCAAACGGTTTTTTAGATAAAACTGTAATGCATTATGATGCAGCATAATGCGACCGCGAAATAATACTTTATGACCGGAGAAATGCGCGAATGAAAGAACCCGCCATAGTTTTTAAGGATTTTTCTTTTCAGTACAAGGTGCAGCACGAGCCCACGCTGCACGACATAAACCTGACCATTTATAAGGGCGAAAAAGTGCTTATTCTGGGCAGTTCCGGCAGCGGCAAAAGCACGCTGGCCAACTGCATAAACGGACTTATACCATTTTCCCACCACGGCACCATGACCGGCAGCGTTACCGTAATGGGGCAGGAAACGCGGGAAAGCAGCATATACGGGCTGAGCAAGGCCGTGGGCACGGTTTTGCAGGACAGCGACGCGCAGTTCGTTGGGCTGAGCGTTGCGGAGGACATTGCCTTCGCCATGGAGAACGAGGCGACGCCACGACGCGACATGGTCCCCGTTGTTGAAGAACACGCGGCGACCGTTGGCATGAGCGATTTCTTGGGCGCGGTGCCGTTCAATCTTTCCGGCGGGCAGAAGCAGAAGGTTGCCATAGCCGGCGTGCTTGGCAGCAACGTGAACATACTTATTTTTGACGAACCGCTGGCCGCGCTGGACCCGCAGATGGGCAACACGGCCGTTGAATTGATAGACGACCTGGCGCGGGACAAGGAACGCACCATAATAATAATAGAACACAGGCTGGAGGACGTGCTGCACCGCAACGTGGACAGAATAGTGCTGATGGCGGACGGGCGCATAGCCGCGGACATGACGCCGGACGAGCTGCTGAAAAGCGACCTGCTGCAAAAGCACGGCATAAGGGAGCCGCTTTACGTTACGGCGATGAAATACGCCGGATGCGAGCTGGAAGGCACGGAGAACCTGGGCGACATAAACACTATTTGCTTTACCGACGAAGCCAAGGCCAAGCTTATGCGCTTCTTTACGGAAGAAAGCGAGCCTATGCCTGAGAACACGGCGGACGAGGTTGTGGGCTTTGACCACGTTACATATGAATACGATGCGGGCAAGCCTGTTGTGCGCGACGCAAGCTTTTCAATAAAGCGGGGCGAACGCATAGCCGTGATAGGCAAAAACGGCGCGGGTAAATCCACCGCGGCAAAGCTGATATGCGGCGTTGCGCGGCCAAAGAGCGGCACGGTGCGCATAGACGGGCAGGACGCGAAGAGCCTTTCCATAAAGGAAATAGGCGAGCGCGTGGGCTACGTTATGCAGAACCCGAACCAGATGATAATAAAGGACACTATAAAAAAGGAAGTTGAATACGCGCTGACCATACGCGAAATGCCGCAGGATACCATACGCGAAAAGGCCACGGCGGCGCTGAACGCATGCAGCCTTTATTCAATGCGCAACTGGCCGGTGGACACGGTGAGCTACGGGCAGAAGAAGCGCATAACCGTGGCTAGCATACTGGTGCTGGAGCCTGACGTACTGATACTGGACGAACCCTCCGCGGGGCAGGATTACAAGAGCTACACGGAGATAATGAAGTTCATAAACGTGCTGAACCGCGAATACGGAAAGACAATACTTTTCATAACGCACGACATGCACCTTGCGCTTGAAAATACCGAGCGCGCAATAGTATTCAGCGACGGCGAGGTCATAGCGGACGACAAGGTTTTTGCCGTGCTTGCAAACGACGACGTTATATCCCGCGCCAATCTGAAGCAGACCTCGCTTTACACTTTGGCAAAGCATCTCGGCCTTGAGCCGGAGCAGGTGACGCGCCGCTTCATAGCGCATGAAAGGGAGGCAAGGAAGGCATGAATAACAAGCTTGTAATAAACTTTGTACCCGGCCCCACGCCCGTGCATAAGCTGGCGGGCAGCACGAAGGTGCTGATGTTTTTGCTGTTCACTGCTGCAATAATTGCAACGTTTGATATCCGCGTTATAGCGGCGCTGATGATAGTGCCCATAATCGCCATAATATCCATGCGCCCCAATTATAAGCCGCTCATAGTGCTGCTTTCCGTAATGCTTGTTACAACGGGCGTGATAGGATCGATAATGCTGCTTATAGTGTCGCCGGACACGGGCTTTAGCCACGTTGGCGGCAGCACAATAATATGGCAGGCGAGCGAAAAGCTTTTCATAACAAGGGAAACGCTTTGGTACCTGCTCGTTACCATGACAAAGCGCGTTGCGTCCTTCCTTACGGTTATGATGTTCGCTTTGGCCACAACGCCTTCGGAATTTGCGTCCGGCCTTGCGTTTCTGCATATGCCTTACAAGGTTTGCACTATTGTTTCGCTTGCGTACCGCACCATACCGGACATTGCGTCCAAATTTATAGACATACGCAACTCAATGCAGATGCGCGGCGTTGAGCTTTCCAAGAAAGCTTCCGTCGGCAAGCGGCTCAAGGCCACGGGCCAGCTGCTGATACCGCTGGTAATGTCATCCTTCGGCAGGGTTGAAAGCATTGCCAACGCAATGGATCTTCGCGGCTACGGCCGGCTTAAAACGCGCACATGGTACGCCGAGCATGAGCTGACCAAGCTTGACAAAATACTCAGAATTGCAGCCATATTCTTTGGCGCGGCAATACTGTTTTATATTGTATATTTCCGCATAATAAATCCCTATCCCGCGGAAATGTGGTGCCCCTTCATAGCGAAGGAGGACATAATAGCAAAGAGCCAGTTCGAGGATATTTTCTTCCTCAAATGGTTCAACAAATAACTTAGGCTTTGCAAGGACGCGGCGGCGCAGCCGCGAGCAAAGGCATGCGCTTCCGAGCAACGTCCTTAGCACATAAAGGAGCAATGATACACATGAAAAGCGCATTGGTAATGCAAACAGACTTCGGCGTGGATAACCTTTCGGTTGCCACGATGAGAGGCGTGGCCATGATTGTTGACCCGGAGCTCAGGGTTTTTGACGCCACGCATGCCATCAATCAGTTCGACGTGCTTGCCGCGTCCGACGCATTGATTTACACCATTCCCTTCTGGCCCGAGGGCACGGTTTTCGTGAGCGTGGTAGACCCCGGCGTAGGCACGGCGAGGAAAAGCTGCGTAGCGAAGCTATCCAACGGCAGCTATATCGTAACCCCCGATAACGGCACTCTTACTTACGTTAAGGAGCGCATAGGCATAGTGGCCGTAAGGGAAATAGACGAAAGCGTGAACCGCTACCCCACAACAAGGAACATACATATTTTCCACGGCCGCGACGTATACGCATACTGTGGCGCAAGGCTTGCCGCGGGCGTGATAGACTTTGAAGGCGTTGGCCCCGAATACAGCGTGGACGACATAGTCATGGCGCCGTATGTGCACCCCGAAAAGCAGGAGAACGCCGTATACGGCATGATAATAGAAGCCACGGAGCATTTCGGCCTTGTTGGCACGAACATACCCTTTGAATGGCTCAAGGAGCAGGGCATGGAATACGGCGACAATGTGCGCCTGACCATAAAGCATAACGACGAAGTGATACTGGATGAAGAGGTTGCGCTGGCAAAGTCCTTCGGCTTTGTTCCGCTCAACGCAAAGCTGGTATTCAGCAGCGAAACGGCCTGCGTAATGGCCGGACGCAACCGCGGCAACCTTACGCGCGATTATTCGCTGGGCTTCGGCCCGGAATGGACAATGCGCGTGAGCAAAATATAAGGAGGAAAAAATGCAGCGTCCAATACTTGCCACACAGTCCGATTACGGCACGGCGGACGGCCGCGCGGCAGCGCTGAGCGGCAATATACTCAAAATTGCGCCGGAGGCTGACATATATTCCGTGCTCGATCTTTATCCCGAAGGGGACGCGCTCAACGCAGGCGGCATGATATACAGCGTGCTGCCCTTCTTCCCGGAAGGAACGGTTTATGTTTCCGTGGTGGAGGATCATACTAATCCTTCGCGCGCGGTGGCGATTAAAACAAAATGCGGCCGCTATATAGTTGCGCCCGACAACGGCACCGTTACCGCGTGGCTTAACGTTTTCGGCGCGGAGAAGGCCGTTGCGCTTGACGAAGGCAAGGTTCCCGCCGGCATCGGCACATATGCTTACTATGGCGCCAAGCTTGCACAGGGCGTGGATATAGCCTCCCTGGGCAGCGAGATTGCCATAGCGGAGCTTAACGTTTTCAATATGCGCGAAAGCGCTGTTAAGGACGGCTTTGTTGAATGCGGCCTTTTCAGCGTGCTTAAAAACTTCGGCAATCTTAACCTGAACGTGCGCATAGATGAATTTGCGAACGCCAACATAGCCTTCGGCGATGCGGTGCGCCTTACGCTTACCCATAACGGCGAAAAGCGGTTCGAGGCGGAAACCACATACGAACGCTCCTTCGGTTATGTTGAATTCGGTAAAAGCGTGCTGTTCAACGGCAGCAGCGGCTACATGGGCATGGGACTGAACCAGAAGAGCTTTGCCGCGGCATATATTCCGGAAACGCTGCTTCCCGGGGCGGATATCTCCGGCTATGTTATGACCATAGAAAGGATTTGACCCAATATGTTACCAGATATAGTGCTTCAAACGGACTTTGGCCTTACAACGGGCTTTGTGGCCAGCATGTACGGTGTTATACGAATGGTGGATCAGTCGCTTGACGTATTCGATTTGAACCACGAAATTCGTCCGTTCGACATGCGGCAGGGCTCTTTCCTGCTTAGGGATACTATACCGTATTGGAAGGGCGGCACGGTGTTCGTAAGCGTTGTTGACCCCGGCGTAGGCACGGCGCGGCGCGGCTGCGTAGCCAAACTGAACAACGGCAGCTTTGTTGTGACGCCGGATAACGGCAGCCTTACCGCCATACTTGACCGGGTGGTTGCCGTGCGCGAAATAGACGAAAGCGTGAACCGCCTGAAGGGAAGCGACAAGGCGAACAGCTTCCATGGCAGGGACGTGTTTGCATACACAGCGGCGCGCCTTGCAAGCGGCATAATAAACTTTGAAGGCGTTGGGCCGGAATACCCCGTGAACGAGATTGTAACGTTTGAAACAACCCACGGCACCGTCGCGCCCGGCCGCGCGGAGGGCGAGATCGCCGGCTGCACAAAACATTTCGGCGGCGCAGGCACGAACATAGACGTGGACGAATTTGAAAAGACCGGCATAGTATACGGCGACATGACACACGTTACAATAGTTAAAAACGGCGAAACGCTGTTTGACCGTGACGTGCTGTATCATAAGTCCTTTGGCTTCGTGCCCGAAGGCGAGCCTATACTTTATAACGGCAGCACCACGCCCACGATAGCGCTTAGCCTTAACAAGCGCAGCTTTGCCGAAAAATTCCTGCCCCATATATTCGATACGGGGGAGAATTTCGGCGATTATAAGATAACCATAGTTAAAAAATAAAACTGTTGATGAAAGGGAGACGGGATTATGAAACCCTGTATAGTTATGCAGACAGACTTCGGCGTTGGCGGCGGCGGCGCAATGTACGGCGTGTGCAAAACGATTGATCCGGAGCTGCAAATATATGATCTGAGCCATGTTATACCCAAATTCAACGTGGAAAAGGCTTCCGCTTCGCTTAGGAACGTTATGCCGTTCTGGCCCAAGGGGACAATATTCGTAAGCGTTGTTGACCCCGGCGTAGGCACGGCGAGGAAGGCAAGCGTTGCCCATACCTGCAACGGTTACTATGTTGTAACGCCGGATAACGGCTCGCTCACATATATCAAGCAGGAATTTGGCATAGACGCCATACGCGAAATCGACGAAACCGTAAACCGCCTGAAGGGGACGGAAAAGACCAGCATATTCCACGGGCGCGACCTGTTCGCGTACTGCGCGGCCAAGCTTGCTGCGGGCGTTATAGACTTCGCCGGCGTTGGCCCTGAGTACCCCGTGGACGACATCATTACCTTTGAAATAAAGCAGGCCACCGTTGCCAAGGACGAGGCGCACGGCTCCATTCCGGACATAATGGAACCGTTCGGCAATCTGGAGACGAATATTCGCATAGACGACTTTGAAAAGACCGGCATAGTGCATAACGATAACGTGCGCGTTGTTATAAAGCACGAGGACGAAGTGAAGTTCGATAAGGTGATTCCTTTCAACAAATCCTTCGGCTATGCCGCGCCCGGCTGCGAAATACTGTATAACTCCTCCTCCGGCTTCATGGGCCTTGCAATGAACCAGAAGAACTTTGCCCAAACGTACGGCATAGGCTCCGGCCCCAGCTGGTCCATAGACATTACCAAGGAGAACTGACGCCATGACTGCCCCTATTGTTATTTTGTCCGATTACGGAATGGGTGCGGGTACCGCGGCGGTAAAGGGCGTATGCAAAACGTTTGCGCCCCAAAGCCATGTGTTTGAGCTTTCAAGCGACATCCCCGCGCTGAACCTGGATGCGGCGGCGGATGTGCTTTGCGCGGGTATGCAGGCATGGCCCGAGGGGACTGTGTTCCTGAACCTTGTGGACAACGGCGAAAAGGGCCGCAGGCAGGCCGTAGTTGCCACCAAGGACGGATATATCGTAGTATCGCCGGACAACAAGGTGCTTGCCGCCGTTGAAGCGGCGCACGGCACGGCCGAAAAGCGCGACGTGAGCGACCTTGCCGCATGCTACGGCGCGGAATACGAAAAGACTGCGCTGTGCCACGGGCGCGATCTGGCCTACGTTGCGGCCAAGGCTGCGGCGAAGGAGCTGTAAGCAAAAAGCCGTGCGCGTCTTACTAAAAACGCAGGGGGCGCGCACGGGCCAAATTTTAGCAAAAGTTATTATATAAATTTGTTGACAGATACCCGTTTTGTAGGGTATACTATTTTCTGCGGTTGACGTGTTTTGGGAGCATAGCTCAGCTGGGAGAGCACTTGCCTTACAAGCAAGGGGTCACAGGTTCGAGCCCTGTTGTTCCCACCAATATATGTCAATCGCAAAACGGCCCGGTGGTGCAGTTGGTTAGCACGTCAGCCTGTCACGCTGAAGGTCAGGGGTTCGAGCCCCCTTCGGGTCGCCAAATTTTTGCCTCGGTAGCTCAGCTGGTAGAGCAAGGGACTGAAAATCCCTGTGTCGGTGGTTCGACTCCACTCTGAGGCACCATATTGCGGGAATAGCTCATTCGGTAGAGCGCTGCCTTGCCAAGGCAGAGGTGGCGGGTTCGAGCCCCGTTTCCCGCTCCATATGGCACCATAGCCAAGCGGTAAGGCAGAGGTCTGCAAAACCTTTATTCCCCAGTTCGATTCTGGGTGGTGCCTCCAAAGCAAAAAAGCACTTCATAAGAAGTGTTTTTTTGCTTTGGAAATGAAGCGCACCTGGGTGCATGAAAAATGAAGCAGGGCTTCGCCCAATGAAGCGTGCCTTCGGCACATGAATAATACCCACGCGCTTCGCTTCATGCGAGCGTAGCGAGCGCTTCACGGCATCGAAGTTGCCGCTTCATATTTGCGGGGCAAATGCTTCATTGAAGAAGGCCGGAATTTATGCTATTATTTATTAAAGGAGCGTGATTGTATGGCGAACGACAAGCTTTCTGGCCAATCCATGGAATTTGCTGTTCAAATAATAAATCTTGTTAAAATGCTGAAGGAACAGCGGGAAAGCATTGTTTCAAACCAGATAGGCAGAAGCGGAACATCGATAGGAGCAAACATTCGGGAAGCAAAGTATGCCCATGGTAAAGCGGATTTTGTATCAAAACTGCAAATTGCGCTTAAAGAAGCAAATGAAACAGGATATTGGCTGGAGCTGCTTTATAAAACAAATTATATAAGCGAAACGCAGTACAATGCTCTTGAGTCAAAGTGCAAATCGTTAAGAGCCATGCTCGTGGCTTCGATAAATACAACTAAAAGTAACTTTTTATAAAGGAAAACAATGTCATGGGACTTAAAGCTGCATTTATAAGCATTGGCGTGGTCATGATGATTCTCTCAATGAGATTCCTTTATATTTCATTGCATTTTTTGAAGAGCAAAACATCTCAAACGCTGGGCTTTTTGACATCGAACGAGCATAAAAGGAACGTATATAAGGGTGGTAAGGCCGGAAGATTTTATAAGGATTGGATGGAATATTCATATAACTATCGGGTCAACGGAAAAGAATATGAAATTTCATGCAGTAATTCCGGAAAACCAGCCAATATAGCAAGGGCTGTTACGGTAACATATCAAACCAAGCGCCCAAAGTACGCCTACATCAAAGGCTTGACGTTCCCGTTGCAGCCGGTTGCTTTCGCGGTGCTTTTTGTATTTGCGGCAGTATTTATAATTTGCGGTGTTGTAGCATAATAAAAAGGAGGATTTTATATGAAAAGAATCACAACATGGGTACTTATAATAGCGCTTATCATATTTATTATTGATTGGGGCATTATCGGAGTGAAATTGCTTGACGGCGATTATGATATTATACCGGAAGCATACATAGGTGCGGCCTGCTTTGGCGTGATGCTCATAAGCGCGGTCTACAAGGCGTTTGCCAGCAAATGCCCGCATTGCGGCAAAATGATACAATCCAACGGAAAATACTGACCGCATTGCGGGAAGGAGATTTGAGATTATAAAAACGGAGGATAGCCCGTGGAATTCTCTTTTGATTCGTTTATTGACGGAAGCTTTGACTATGACTGTGAAACCAAGACACACGGCTGCATATGGCTCCGCGAAGAAGAAATGGACATTGGCGGCGGCAAAATCACGGTTGCCGATATAGATAAGTTGAAATTCCATCCTGATGCCGATGCTGTGACCATATCGGGACTCAGGCAGGATACTTTTGAGTATTTCATTGAAACATACGGAAAACAACTGAAAGCAATTCGTTTTTTCAAGAACAAGTTTATTGAAGATTTATCGCCGCTCGGTACGCTGCCGCAGCTTGAATATATTTATTTAAGTCTAAATCAAAGGGCGGCATCACTTTGGGAGATGACGAATAATATAAGCTTAACAGGGCTTTGCATAGAGGACTTTTCGCGGCTCTCATCCATAAAGGAAGTGAAAACTGCGCCGTCGCTGAGAGATTTTAGAATAGGGAATGCTGCTTACAAAAAAGCGATTATCAATAGTCTGATGCAGTTGGCGGGGATGAAGCTTGAAAGGCTGTCGTTTAACGGCAGCGCCATTGCGGATAATGATTTGTCTTTTCTTACGGAACTCCCGCGACTGAGAACATTTGATTTTCCGACGAATGTTTTTACAACGGAACAGGTGGCGTGGATAGCGGCGAATTTTCCGCAGCTTGAGGGATTTGCCATCGGTGCAAAGCGTGATTGCAGCCTGTTTGAATCCAACAAAAACTTAGCTTTGGTGCCTGGTACTATAATCATCGGCAAGCGCAAGCAGACTATGATAATTAAAGGAAACGAAGCGAAAATCGAAAGATATATTTCGGCTTTTAATAAGCTGAAGCAACAGTATAAAGGCGTTTCATATTACGATGCATTTTTCCGGCAGTAAAAAGGGGATGCTGGAACAGCATCCCCTTGCTTACTTACACATTCCACGACGAATACTTTTTGCCGATTATATATTTGAACAGGGGCAGGAGCAGCACGAGCGACGCCAATGCCCATGCGCCCGGATCGCCGAAGCAGACGGCGGCGAACGCGGCCGTTGAGGCGGAAGAATCTATCGCGCCGCCGTTGACTATCTGCGGCAGAAAGGCGCAGATAAGTATGCGGGACACAAGCTCCGCCACGCCCGCGCACAGCACATACCCCGCAAGGAACACCCCCTGCACCGCGCTGCGCACAACTATAAGGAAGCCGAGTATTGCATAGAACGCCATATCGACATACATAAACGTGTTGCCGTAGCGTATGGTTTCGGCGGATATCTTATCGGTACTCATGAATATATACTGATAAGTGCCGTTTATTGAAAGCAGCAGGCCTATGGCAATGCATATGGCGGAAACTATAAGCATTATAAGCACGGTTTGCAGCGTGCCGCGCTTTATGCGCTCATAGTCGCGCTTGCCGTAGTTCTGCGCATTGAAGCCCAATATTGCGGAAGCAAGGCCGTTGAACGGTGCCATGAGGAAACTGATAAGCTTATTCGCCGCGCCGAAGCCGTTTTGCGCCGGTGTGGAGGCCACCATTTCGCCGCTTGCGGTAAGATCGAACTTGACCACCGCGCCCTGCATAACTATTATGCCTATTGCAAGTATTGAAAACTGAAGCCCAAGGGGAATGCCCTGCTTCAGGTGTTCCCATATGCTGCTAAGGCTTACGCGGAAATCCTCCTTGCGTAGCCTAAGCTCCTTATACTTGGAAAACATATATGCGCCGCAGCCGATAACGCTTATAAACTGCGCCAAAATGGTCGCTATGGCGGCGCCGGCGGGGCCCATGCGCAGCGTGGTAAGGAAGAAAATATCCAGCCCTATATTGAGCGCCGTTGAAATTATAAGGAATATGAGTGGGGTGACGGAGTCGCCATATGCACGCAGAATGCCGCAGATGAAGTTATAGCCCATCTGCGCAAGTATGCCTGCGAATATAACAACGCAGTATGAATACGCCGCGCTGTACACCTCCGCGTTCACGGGCGTAACGTTTATAACGCCCAGCAGCCACGGCAGCAGCGCAATGGATGCGACCGTGAGCACGAGCGAAATTATTACGGAAAGATATATCTGCGCTGCGAAGGACTGCCTTACGCCCTTCGTATCCCCCATTCCCGCAGCCTTTGCGGTTATTACGGAAAAGCCGCCCGTGCAGCCGAATGCAAATTCAAGGAATATGAACGTGAGCGGACCGGTATCATTAACGCCTGCCACCTGCGCCGCGGTAAGTACCTGGCCGCATATTATTGCATCCGTCAGCACATAAATCTGCTGCAAAATAAACGAAACCGTAATGGGCATTGAGTAGCGCAGTATAACGCGCCATGGCGAGCCGCTCGTAAGCTCCACCGGGTGGGAAAGCCGCCTGAAAAGCCCTTCTTTAGCCGCTTTTTTCTCCATAAAAGCAACCTCCGTGAAAAAATCAAAACCATATTATACAGGCTTTTCGGTGGATTTCAATAGCAATTATAAATTTAACTTTTCAGCCATATTTCGCGGCAGTATCGCGCTTCAAATTCAAAATCCGCGTTGTCAAGGCGAATTACTGGGCATATGGCATACTTCAACCCGAATGGATTGGGTTCGCTTATTTCATGCAGCGTTACTTCAAATAGGGCGAAGTAGCACGACGTATCGCCCGTATAGTAGCTTTCGCCGTTATCCCGCGTGTAGGGGTAATAGTTCACGGCTACATAATCGCCGCCGGCGGATGAGATATTGCCTTTTATTATGTACTGTGTATCAGTCTGCGTAAACTCTGGATAAGGTGCGCGGGGAACGAAATCGGTTAAGTCGGGCATGAGGTTGTCGTCGGTAAAATCATCGAACAGTATTTTCATAAAATCCCGTCCGCCCTCCAAATCAAGGTAATAAACGGAATCGACAAGACTTGGCCCATCTCCGGGAACCGTTGTGCAGTTGGGATGCATATTCATTCGGCGCAACGGTAGCTGCATTGCATGCGCAAAGCAGCATTGCTCCTGCAAGCATCAATGAGATAAAGTGAATCAAACGGTTCAGTTTTGCCATTGCATTTCTACCTCCCTGCTTTTATAAAATTACCCGAATGCGCTGCCGCACCCGGGTAAAATGCAATACATTATCAGTTTATTCTTTTTCCTGCGGAAAAACCGTCCCGCTCGTAAGCCTTGCTCATGTTGTTCAGCTTGTTGACAAATTCCTCGTTGGTCTCCGTCCGCTCCATCATGGCGATAAGCTGCTCGGTAGCGTCGGCCGGATTGCCGCTTGAAAGCGTTTTGCGCATGCTGAACACCGCTTCAAGCTCCTGCTTGCTCAGCAGCAGCTCCTCTTTCCTTGTGCCGGACTTGTAAATGTCTATGGCGGGGAAAATGCGCTTTTCGCTCATCTTGCGGTCAAGGTGAATCTCCATGTTGCCGGTGCCCTTGAATTCTTCATAGACTATGTCGTCCATCCTGCTGCCGGTCTCTATAAGCGCCGTGGCGATTATGGTAAGGCTGCCGCCGTTTTCAATGTTCCTCGCCGCGCCGAAGAAACGCTTGGGCTTATGCAGGGCGCCTGGGTCCATGCCGCCGGAAAGCGTGCGTCCGGTCGTGGGTATGGTAAGGTTGTATGCGCGGGCAAGCCTTGTTATGGAGTCGAGCAGTACAACAACGTCCTTGCCCTGCTCAACAAGCCTCATCGCGCGCTCCTGCGTCATTTCCGCAACGCGGGTATGATGCTCGGGCAGCTCGTCAAACGTGGAATAAAGCACCTCTCCGTTTATGGAGCGCTTCATGTCCGTAACTTCCTCCGGGCGCTCGTCTATCAGCAGAACTATCAGGTGAACGTCGGGATAGTTGGTGGATATTCCGTGGGCAATATTCTTGAGCAGCGTGGTCTTGCCGGACTTGGGCTGGCTCACTATCATGCCGCGCTGGCCCTTGCCTATGGGGGCAATAAGGTCTATAAGGCGGATAGCCAAATTCTGGTCGCGCCCCAAGCCCTTTGATTCAAGGGTAAGGCGTTCGTTGGGGAAAATGGGTATCAGCTCGTCAAACGGCTTGCGCTGCTGCGCCTTTTCGGGATCCTCGCCGTTTATGGCGGTTATGTAGAGAAGGGCCAAGAACCTTTCGCCTTCCTTGGAGGGGCGGGTCTTGCCTGTAACCATGTCGCCTGTTTTAAGGTTGAAGCGGCGTATCTGCGCGATGGAAACGTATACGTCCCGCGTACCGGGCAGATAGTTTTCGCTGCGGAGGAAGCCGTAACCGTCCGGCAGAACCTCCAGCACGCCTTCGCAGTCCCCGCAGGTGCCCGCTTCAAGCATTTCGGATATTGCGGGCGTGGGAGCGGCGGGGTTATAGTCCTTATAGAAGCTGTCGGGCTTAGCCTGGCGGTAAGCGTCCTCATGCATATCCATGCCGCCCGCGTAGGGATCCTGCCTATAAGGATTCTGCTGCATATAGCTATCCTGACGGTAAGGATTGGGCTGCTGTTGCTGCTGCATATATGCTTCCTGCGCCTGGCGATAGGGACTGGGCGCGGGGGCGTAGCCATCCTGCCTGTAAGACGGGCGGGAATCATAGCCCTGGTTTGTATATCTGGGCGCGCCGTAGGGCTGCTGATAATTCTGGCGCGGCTGGCGCGTGTCCTGATATGCGCCGGGGGCGGTATAGCGGCGGTTGTAGCCGGAGGGGGACTGATAATCCTGCCGCGGCTGGCGGTAAGGCTGCTGATAACGCTGGCGCGAATCATACCCGGCGTCAAGCGGGGGAATGCCGCCCTGCGGTGCGCTTGGCGCGGGGGCGGGCTGGGCCTGCTGCGGCGCGGCAGTTTGCGCCTGCGGCACGGGTTCCGCCTTTGCGGAGGGGGCTTCCTCCGTGCGCTGCGGTGCGCTCGGCGCGCTTACGGCCCCGGCCTTTTCTTCGGCTTCGGCCTTGGGCTTTACGGCGGAAAGCTTGCTGCCGCCGTTCATGATGATATCGACAAGTTCACCCTTGCGATATTTGGTGATGGATTTAACACCCTGAAGCTTTGCGATCTCTCTCAGATCGCCCAAGGATTTTTCCAACAGTTGATCTCTGGTCAAAATGCTGCTCCTTTCAAGAAACGCAAAATTTATAAACAAATTTCCTACTTACGGTGTGTATATATCGGTTCTGCTATCAGTATTATGCCCATATTAATGAAGTTAAAACGTTATATTTGGGGCTTTTATCCGTTCTTCTACCGACAATACCATATTATCGTTAAACATACGCATTTGTCAAGAAGAAACGTGTGAATATTTGATGTATTTTTCTTTAGTATACGCGCATATAATCAAACAAGGGCATAACTACACAAAAGGAGGCCGGGTATGGACAGAATATTGGGCGAAGGCAGCACGCGCATACGTTCCCACAGCGTGCATATAGAGGGCAGGGAGCTGATGAGCGTGAGTGGGGTGAAGGACGTGGATTGCTTTAACGAGGCGGAGATAGAGCTGCTTACGGACGCGGGGCAGCTTAGGATAGAAGGCAGCGGGCTGCACATAACAAAGCTTAGCCTTGACGAGGGGCAGGTAATAGTTGAGGGGGAAATACTGGCCCTTGAATACAGCGAGGATGCACAGCAGCGCGGTTCGCTATTTTCGCGCATGTTCCGCTGATGCTGCGCGCGGCAGCGGAAATACGCATATGCCTCATTTCGCTTTACTGCGGCACGCTCATAGGGCTTATGTATGATATTTTCGCGTTCATACGGCTGCCGTTCAACGAAAACCGCATTATCGACGCGGCGCTGGATATTATGTTTTATATATTTGCGGGCATTGCCGCGGCCGCCGCGCTGCTTTATGCGGACAGTGGGCGGATAAGGCTTTATTCAATAATGCTGATAGCGGCCGGCGCCCTGATATACTGCCGCTATCCCATGCGCATGTGCGGGGCGCGCATAAGGCAAAGCCTTGCAAAAAAACGAAAATACGGGCGCATTTACAAAACCCATGCAAAAACGGAAAAATAAGGCTTGAAATATGCGCATATATGTTTTATAAATATAGTATACGCGATAGGTGCGCACCTATGCGTATATTACCATATAAGAAAGGCAGGTATGCGGCATGAAACGGAAACTGAGGGCAACGCCCCGCTTTATTATGCTGCTTACGCTTATATGCCTTATATTCGCGGGCGCGGTAATACTTTCCCAGCAGGCTAAGCTGAACGAGATCGCCGCCAAGCAGGCCGCGCTGGACGAACAATACGCCGCACTGCAGGCGGAGGAACAGCGCCTTGAATACATGATAGAATACGCTAAGAGCGATGAATACAGAGTGCAGTACGCCCGCGAAAAGCTGGGGCTTGTGCTGCCGGACGATATAAAGTTCGACATAACGGATTAAGAAAACGAAAAGTGGCCGTTGGCCACTTTTTAAGTATTTTTGGGAGGATGAACAATGCAGAAGAAAGCCGCCGTTGACATAGGCAGCAACTCAATACGATATCTTGGCCCTAACGGGGAAAGGCGACTTATAACCACCCGCCTTGCGGAAAACATAATTTCAACCGGAAAGCTTAGCGATGCGGCCATTGAGCGGAGCATAGCCGCGCTGAAGGAGCTTGCCGCCCTTGCCGCGGCGCAGGACGCCAAGCCTTATGCATACGCCACCAGCGCCGTTAGGGACGCCAAATTCGGCAGCCGCGAACGCTTCCTTGCCCTTGCGGGGGAGATAATGCCCGTGCGCGTGCTTTCGGGCGAGGATGAGGCCACATTTGCCCGCATAGGTGCGGGCATTGCGGACAAGCCGGATTGGGGGCTGATAGATCTTGGCGGCGGGTCGTGCCAGCTCATTTCGGAGGGATTTGCGGTCAGTGCGCCGATGGGCTGCGTCCGCGCGAAGGATATATGCGATAAGGAATCGGACGGGTCATACGAATCCATGCGCGAGGCCGTGTTCAAGGCGTGCGAAGGGCTGTTCCGCTTCCCCCGCATAAGAATAACGGACTGGATAGGCGTGGGCGGCACGATAACAACGCTTGCGGCGCTGTCGCTCGGGCTTGAGGAATACGATGAGCACGCTGTCGAATCCACATTGCTTACGCGGGAGAGGATAGAGCTGCTTTCCAAAAAGCTGCACGAAGCGGGGGACGGGGCGCGCAGCCGCCATCCGCTGCTTACAAAGCGGCATGATGTTATAGTACCTGGCACGCTGGTGCTGCTTTACGCAATGCATGGCATGGGCATACGTGCGCTGCACCCGAGCAAGGCGGATGGGCTGGACGGGTATTATAAATATGTATGTCAAAATATGTGACATATTGCGCGGCATAATGTATAATCAAATTGTGCCGTAAAAGCGGCATAGAATGGACAAGAGGTATTTTTATTATGAAAAAGACTGTTGCCCTGATGATGGCTGCAATTATGCTTATGGCATTCTCCGGCTGCACAGGCGGCGCGGACAAGCCCAACGCACAGGATTTGATATCCACGCTGCCCGCGGAAGGCGGAAAGCCCGTTGTTACGGACACCCCAGCCCCCACCGAAGCGCCTGTTGCAACTGAAGAACCCACGGCAGAACCTACCGCGGAGGCCGAAACTTCCATAACGCGCGGCACATGGACGGACGGCGTATATTATAACGCCACCGCGGGATTTAACTTCACCCCGCCCGAAAACTGGCTGCTGGCGGACGATGAATACATTGCGCAGCTTGTCGGCATATCCAAGGAGATGCTGGGTACCGAGGGCGAAGATCTGAGCGACCACGAGGTTGTGTACGATACTTTTGTACAGAATCCGGACAACGGCACCAACGTATTTATAATATATCAAAAGGTCAGCATGCTGGGCGCGCTCGGCATGGGCATAGGCGATATTATGGACGAAATAGTTAAGCAGATGGGTGAAAACACGGCCATGAACTGCACCTATGTCGGCACGACGGAGCAGACGCTCGGCAGCACCGATTATCAGTGCGCGGAGTTTGACGTGGACATAAGCGGCATTACTATAAAGCAGTACATACTGGTGAACAAGTTCATGAACTACATCACCAACATAACCATAACCGCCATGGCATCCGAACCCATTGAGGAGTTCCTGCCCATGTTCACATCGGCGCAGACCGCGATGGCAGACTGCTGCGGTTAAAAGTAAAGATACTATATTAATATGGTAAGGCAGCACCGTGCAAACGGTGCTGTTTGTAAAAAGGAGCATTCCCATGGACGAGACTGTGCTTGCGATAAGAAGCAGGATACTGAGACTGTGCGGGGAACGCGGAATAAGCGTAAACAGATTGGCAAACCTGAGCGCCGTTCCGCCCAGCAGCATAAAGAACATACTTTACGGCAAAAGCAATAACCCAAAGCTGATGACTATAAAACTCATTTGCGACGGGCTTGGCATAACGCTTGGAGAGTTTTTCTCCTGCGATGAGTTTGATAAGCTTGAACAAAGCATAAAATAAGCATATAAAAAGCGCAGCCTTATGGCTGCGCTTTTGCTGTGCTTAACGGATATTATTTGTTCTTTTTGGCCTTTTCTTCCTTTATTTCGCCTGCGCTGCGGACAATGCTGAACAGGCTGCTGAGTACGGAGCAGCCGAGCGCCGCGGGCAGTACCCAGGGGCCTTCGCTGTCCGAAATAAGGCAGATCAGCAGGAACACAACGCTTGCCGCCGAAAGCAGAACGCTTGCCGCCAGCAACAGAATTTTGGATAGCTCTTTGTTCTTGTCAGGCATTTGCTTCACTCCTTTCCGCTGTTGTTTTTTGCCTCCTCCTTTGCTTTCGCGCGCTCCTCGCGGCGCTTTGCAATGTATTCATAAAGGAACCATGCAAGGCCGCCGCCCACAAGCGCGGCAATCAACATTGTTTTTGTGTCGTTCGCGCCGGATATGAGCAAGCCCATAACGCTGCCTATCAGCATGAACGGCGCGGAACCAAGCGCACTGCGCCTGTATTTATTTATAGGCACGCGCTCAATGCGCTTTACCGGCACCAGCAGCGTGCAGCGGTAATCCTCCGCCTCCATATCGCCAAGGGGATAAATCTCCATTTCCTGCGTGCCCTGGTGATTGTAGCCGGATTTTGGGAACCATGTGTTGTAAACATTAGACCAGCAGCTTGTAACGGCCTCGTTCGTGCCGCCTTCGCAGTCAAAATATGCATACGTTCCGGCGGGTACGAATATGGTTTCGTAGCCTTCAAGCAGCGGCGTGTCGTTATCCACCTCCACCGCCACCCAGTAATCATATCCCTTGGAGGTAAAGTTGGAGCAGATGCCCACAATATATTCCGCACCCTCCTTCATAACGGTTTTCAGCTCGTCCACCGTGCCGTCCTGTTTAAGGCTCAGTAAAAACTCGCGGGCCTTTTCGCCCGGCGTGCTCTGCTTTGCCGCTATACGTGTGCGCCTGCCCATAAAGCGGCGTTCATCATATTCCCTTACGTTTTCGGCAAGCGGCACGCGCTTGTCCTTATTTTCGGATTTCTGCATTTCCATATCCATATGCCCTCCTATAGGGATGGTATTATTACTATAGATTATATACTATCAGGCTTTTTCAATCAATCGCCAAAAAGAATAATCGGTCCGTTGTTGCCAGCGGACCGGTAATCCTGTTGTTTGCTCTTTTGAAAGGTTGCTCTCTCTTTCTGATTCATATTATAGAGCATGGCGGGAGAAAAAGCATCACAAAAGTGTTACGAAAGTCTCAAACTTTGATTATGTTTAAGTAACGTTTTGGCGCGAAAGTGTTAAATCCCGCCGAAATATTTGCTTAATGCCCACTTGGCTGCCATGCGCACCTGCTCAAACGGGGAGGAAAGGCAGGCGCGGATCTCCGCTTCGCATTGCCCTTCCCGCGCGGCGAATGCTATGGCTTCCATGGTAAGCCGCCCGTTGCCGGTTATGTTTTTGCCCGCTATAATGCGCGCGGCCTTCGCGTTGCCAGCTATAAGCCGCCTCAGCTCAAACGCTTCCGCCGTGTCGTCAGGCACGGGCAGCTTTTTCAGCCGCGCATTCTTTGGGCAGACGGCCTGGCAAATTTCGCAGCCCAGAAATGTCTGCTGCTTTTGCCAAATTTCTTCTGTATAGCCGCTGTTCATAATATAGCGCATGCAGCGCGTTACGTTCAGCCCGTCCGCTGTTATCGCGCCCATGGGGCAGGCGGAGATGCAGGCCGTGCAGCCTTCCGGGCAGCCGCCCTCCGTGCAGGCTTGCTCCGCATTTGGCTCAACGGGGGAATATATTAGCAGCGTTTCAAGCGCAATGCGCGTGCCGTAGGGGGCAATGCTCAGCAGCCCGTTTTTGCCCTGATGCCCCACCCCGTTGGCTATGCACAGCGCCCGCGCGGGTATAAACGCCCGCTCTGCTGCTATTCCCGCCGCGTTAAGTTCAGCCTCCACGGCCTTTGATGCGTGGTAGCTTGCGTTGCTGGCGGGATAATAGGACGAAATATGCCCGCCGTTTTCATACGGAGCATAGGCCCATATCAAAAGCAGTGCGGCCTTTGCATCGGGATATGCCGCGGGAAGATCGTACGGCATTGCGCTGCCCGTGCCGTAAAGCGCGGAATACTTATGCCAAGCGTCCAGCTTATGCAATTTTAGCATACGCATACCTGCAAACCCGTGAGCGAGCGCGGTTTTATATATTATATTCATTATTTGGCTGTCCGTATAAACATTCATGACAAAAGTATAACATATAAGTGCCGCGAAGTATAGCAAATTAGGGCAAAAGTTAAAAAACTAACGAGAATAAAGTACTACACGGGTGAAAAATTGTGTGCTATAATAGCACGGATAGCAATGGTAGGCGTAACTATGTTCGCATGCATTTTTGCATTTTTATTACATCACATTCCGCATCAATTCGAAAGGCAGGTGCTTTGTTTGCCAAAGTATTCCTTCAAGGGCGGCGTACATCCTCTGCATTCCCAGCACGAGGGTAAGCTGCCGACCCGAAATGCCCCGATACGGGACTTTGTTTCCGATTCGGTGGTCATTCCCATGAGTATGCATCTGGGTGCTCCGTCTAAGCCGTGCGTAAGCAAGGGCGATCATGTAAAGATAGGCCAGCTTATAGGCGAACCTGTCGGCGGCTTGGGCCTTCCCGTACACGCCAGCATATCCGGCGAGGTTACGGCCGTTGAGCCGCGGCTCATCACCGGCGCGGGGCCCGTTATGTGCGTTTGCATACAGAATGATTTTGCCGACGAATGGGTGGACGGCATACAGGGCTACGGCAACGTGGAAACAGTTGACCCCGCGCTGATAGTTCCCGCGATAAAGGCTGCGGGCATATGCGGCATGGGCGGCGCGAGCTTCCCCGCGCACGTTAAGCTTACCCTTCCCGAAGGCAAGACCTGCGATACGATTATATTGAACGGCGCAGAGTGCGAAACGTTCCTTACGGCTGACTATAGGCTGATGATAGAAGAACCCCGCCGGGTTGTGGACGGCCTGCGTGCGGAAATGCGCGCGCTTGGCGTAAAGCGCGGCGTAATAGCCATAGAGGACAACAAGATGGAAGCTATCGAGTCCATGCGCAAGGCGGCTGCCGGGCGCGAGGGCGTTGAAATAGCGGTACTCAGGACCAAGTACCCGCAGGGCGGTGAAAAGCAGCTTATCCACGCCGTTACCGGACGCCAGGTGCCCAGCGGCAAGCTGCCAATAGAGGTGCATACGATAGTTACCAACGTGGCCACGGCCGCGGCGATAGCGGATGCGGTCATAGACGGCAAGCCCCTTATAAGCCGCATAACCACCGTTACCGGCAAGGTAGTCAATCCTTCCAACCTGCGCGTAAGGATAGGCACCGTTGTTGCCGACATGATAGGCGAATGCGGCGGATACAGCGAGGAAGCCGCAAAGATAGTTATGGGCGGCGGCATGACCGGCGTTTGCACCGCAAGCGCGGATATACCCATTGCCAAGGCCAACGGCGGCATAGTTGTTTACAACGAAAAGGACGCGAAGAGCGTTGATGAAGAGCCCTGCATACGCTGCGCGCGCTGCGTACAGGCCTGCCCCATGGGGCTTGACCCGTATAAGCTGAAGCACCTTTGCGACGCGGGCAATTTGGAAGGCGCGAAGGCCAACCATGTTATGGACTGCATACTGTGCGGCTGCTGCTCGTATGCCTGCCCGTCAAGAAGATGGCTGACCGCGGCGTTCAAGAATACCAAGGACGCAATAGCCGCCGCAGCAAGGAGGAAGTAATATGAGCCTTTATATGTCTACCGCGCCGCATGTGCGCAGCCCGCAGAACACCCGCTCCCTGATGGGCGATGTTCTGATAGCCCTGGCGCCCACCACCATCGCCGGCATATACTTTTTCGGTATAAGCGCGGCCATAGTAGTGGCGCTTGCTACGGCCTCCGCCATACTGTTTGAATACCTTTGGCAGAAGCTTACGCATAAAACCATAAGAATCGGCGACCTGAGCGCGGCCGTTACCGGCCTGCTGGTCGGCCTTAACCTCCCGCCCACGGCGCCGTGGTGGCTGCCCATAATCGGCAGCGGCCTTGCGATAATACTCGTGAAGCAGCTTTTCGGCGGCATAGGCGATAACTTTGTCAATCCCGCGCTTGCTGCGCGCGGTATACTGCTTGCCAGCTGGCCCGTGCGTATGACGGCGTTCGTGCTGCCCACCTGCTTCAGCGGTGCGGACGCAACAACGAGCGCAACCGTGCTTTTCGGCTACGAGGCAAGCTATCTTGATATGTTCCTTGGCAAAATACCCGGCTGCATAGGCGAGGTATGCAAGGCCGCCATACTGATAGGCTTCCTATATATGCTTATCCGCGGCGTTATAACCTGGCGCATACCAGTAACGTTCCTGGCAGTGGTGTTCGTGTTCTCCGCAATACTGGGCAACGATCCCCTGCAGGCGATACTGTGCGGCGGCGTGATGCTCGGCGCGGTGTTCATGGCGACTGACTACACCACCAGCCCCATGAGCGCGAAGGGCCAGTTCATCTATGCTGCAGGCTGCGGCATAATAGTTGTTATAATCCGCAACTTCTGTAACTATCCCGAAGGCGTGACCTATGCGATACTTGTTATGAACATAGTCACCCCGCTGCTGGATAAATACGTTAAACCCCGGCTTTATGGCCGCCTGAAGGAGGAAAAGGCCAATGGCTAAAAAAGAAAAGACCGTTTCAAGCGTATTCTTTAACGGAATACTGAACGAGAACCCCACGCTGAGGCTGGTGCTGGGCATATGCCCCACGCTTGCCTCCACCACCAGCGCATCCAACGCCGTTGGCATGGGCCTTGCGGCAACGTTCGTTCTGGTCGGCTCAAACGTGGTCATATCCCTTTTGAGGAATATAATACCCGACAAGATCCGCATTCCCGCGTTCGTCGTGATAATATGCACGTTCGTTACGCTGGTCGAAATGCTGGTTAAGGCGTTCGTTCCCGCGCTTTATGCAAGCCTTGGCATGTTTATACCGCTTATTGTGGTTAACTGCATAATTCTTGCGCGCGCGGAAGCCTTCGCAAGCAAAAACGGCGTGCTGCTGAGCGCCGCGGACGGCCTTGGCATGGGCGCGGGCTTCACGCTTGCCATAACCGTTATAGGCATAATCCGCGAGCTGCTTGGCAACGGCAGCGTGTTTGGGCTGAGCCTGTTCGGCGAAGGGTTCGAGCCTATGCTCCTTTCAATAATGGCTCCAGGCGGCTTCCTTGTGTTCGGACTGGTGCTTGGCGTGGCCAACTACTTTATGAATAAGGCCGAAAAGAAAAAGACTGAGGAGAAAGGAGTGATACGCACATGAGCGGCATAGCAAAAGTTCTTTTGTTCATGGTAAACTGCGTACTTACCAATAACTTCATATTCTCGCGTTACCTTGGCAATTGCCCCTTCCTGGGCGTATCCAACAAGGTTGAAACGGCAACGGGCATGGGCCTTGCGGTCACGTTCGTAATGGGCCTTGCGTCGCTGTTCACCTACCTTATTTATACTTACATACTGGTGCCCCTCAGGCTGAGCTATCTTTCCACGATAGTGTTCATATTGGTAATAGCCAGCCTTGTGCAGATAGTTGAAATGTTCATCAAAAAGAGCAGCCCCTCCCTTTATAAGGCGCTGGGCATATATCTGCCGCTTATCACCACTAACTGCGCCGTGCTTGGCGTTTGCCTGCTCAACATAGGCAGCCCCATCACCATTGGCGGCGAAGTGCTGGAATTCAACCTGCTCTATTCCGTGCTCAACGGCATATTCGGCGCGCTGGGCTTCCTGCTGGCCATTGTGCTTATGGCGGGCGTTAGGGAAAGGCTTGAAACTTCCAAAATTCCGGATTGCCTTAAAGGCTTCTCCAGCTCACTGATAATTGCCGGCCTGATGTCCGTGGCGTTCATGGGCTTCGCGGGCCTTGGCGCGTAAGGAGGGAACGAAATGGATTGGATCCCTGTAGTACTTGCACTGGGCGTGCTTGGCGTTGTAGGATTGATATTCGGCATACTGCTTGAAGTTGCGGATAAAAAGCTGGCCGTTGAGGTGGACCCGAGGATATCCAAAGTAGGCGAAGCGCTGGGCGGCGCCAACTGCGGTGCCTGCGGCTACGCGGGCTGCGCTGCGCTGGCGGAAGCAATAGTCAGCGGCGAAGCGAAGCCGAATGCCTGCCCCGCGGCTAATATGGCAGCCATAAGCGAAGCGCTGGGCATTACCGTTGAAGAAGGCGAAAAGATGGTTGCCCGCGTAATATGCCAGGGTCACAACGGCGTGGCTAAGGAAAGGTATAAATACGACGGATACACCAGCTGCGCCACCGCCGCATCCATGGCGGGCGGCCCGAAGGAATGTGCATATGCGTGCATAGGCCTGGGCGATTGTATGCGCGTTTGCAGCTTCGGCGCAATAAGCATGAACAACGGCATCGCCAGCATAGACCCCAATGTTTGCGTTGCCTGCGGCAACTGCGAAAAGGCCTGCCCCCGCAGCGCCATAAGGATAATCCCCGCGGAGACGAAGGTCCTTGTGCTCTGCCGCAATAAGGACATAGGCCGCGTTGCCCGCGCCGCCTGCATGAAGGCGTGCATAGGCTGCGGACGCTGCGTGAAGGAATGCAAATACGGCGCCATCGCCGTGGAAGACGGCTATGCCCGTATCGATCCCGAAAAGTGCACCCGCTGCGGTGCCTGCGCCAAGGTTTGCCCCTGCGGCTGCATAATAGATTATTCCGTCACCGCCGAGGATAAAGCGGAGTAAAATAATAAAAATGCAACTCATGGCCTCCCGAAAGGGAGGCTTTTTTATGCCGTAAATACATACGCGAAATTGTATT
>ERZ857827.435-NODE-435-length-60278-cov-5.194195_pt1 | contig 60278 bp, 45 predicted proteins | sample MGYA00519761_ERZ857827 | MGnify/ENA primary metagenome ERZ857827 (study PRJEB31778, sample SAMEA3449370) | human gut metagenome | biome: human gut; feature: human-associated habitat; material: faeces | place: United Kingdom | collected 2010/2012 ... | reverse complement strand
TGGAAAAGATGGCGACCGATGAACAGCGTAGTCGGGGACTGGACATCGCCGACTTTCTGCTGATGGAGGATACGCCACAGATGATTCTCGCGAGGATGATACAACGCAATCCAGCGTTGCAGACCTTCATCGACACCTTCGGACTCGAACTGGTGGATGTAGAGAGGACGGAATGACATATGGCATCAGATATCTTTCCGTCATCCGCTCCCTGCCAGTCCGATTCATCTCCGGGCTTGCCCGTCTGCCACTAATAAATCATATGGATAACCTTAATATCCTAGTCAACGTTTCGTTGTCAAGGTTTGTCCAATCAAGGCTACAGCAAGCTAGGATGTTGATTGGATATTGCACTAACATTTTATCTGATAATAATCAAGCAGAGCTTTGTAGTTGTCCTGTGCAGTAAGGCAGGTGTCGCGTAGATATCCCTTGGTTGTCTGCCATTGTTACAGATTGCGATAATAGAACATCTTCTGTTTAACTGAGATAATGAATGGCACGATACTATTTGCCAAACATTTCTTGAACACTGGAAGCTATATCGATAAGTTTGCCACATTTTTGTGGGCATTGATATCGTATTTTCAGATATCAGCAAAAAATAATTTTTATATACTTCGCTGTCTTGATTTATATTCTTCTTTTATCATTTCTTTAATAGGATACTTTTGGACACAATCTTCATGGTGATATCTATTTTTATTTACTTCTTAAATACATAGACAATAGTCTGAATAATCAAGTTAAGTCAATAATCGCACATAAATCAGCATCAATCACACATTTTTAATATTAAATCACACAAAATTACCATAAAATCGCACATATACACAAAATAATCATTATCTTTGTACCGTAAATAAACGAAAATAGCGATATGCAAACCGAAATACTAAGAATAATAGAAGGTGGATTGGCTAATGACAAGAGGAAGATTATAGCTTATTCTTCCCGTCTTGCCGATAGGCTAGAAAAAGAAGGTGATATATCATTATCCAAATGTATACGTCAAAAAATAGAAGAAGGTGTGCCTCATAACTCCGCGATAGCAGATGCAATGAGAGTTCTTCCTCTTGATACTGATAGCCGTCTGCAAATTGTCGAGATTATTCAACCTGATGAGGAACGATATCGAGTAGTTCTTACACCGGAAGTAGATAAGAAAATTACAGAGTTTATTGAGATTGTGAATCATCGATCGGAACTTGAACTTGCGGGTATTGAGATCAAAAAAACCCTTTTACTGTATGGCTCTCCAGGCTGTGGTAAAACAAGTATCGCCCATTATATCTCTGAAAAAACAGGGTTGCCATTAATAATTGCCCGCCTTGACGGTATAGTATCTTCTTTATTGGGTAGTACCGCAAAGAACATTCGAAAAATTTTCGATTACGCCAATACTATCCCTTGTATACTTTTTTTGGATGAATTTGATGCAATAGCTAAGGCGAGAGATGATCAGCATGAACTCGGGGAATTGAAGAGAGTAATAAATAGTCTACTTCAGAATATTGATGCAATGAAACAAGAAGCGGTCATGATTGCGGCAACGAATCATGCAGAGTTGCTAGATAATGCTATTTGGCGTCGCTTTTTGCAGGTGGTAGAGGTCGGGGTTCCTGGACAAAAAGAAATAATGGATATGATCGATATTTTTTCAGAACCATTTAGTACTGAAATGTCTAACGACATGTCAAAGAAACTGGCTTTTTCTGCTATGGTTGATGGAGTCTCACCTTCAGATTTAAAGACCCTTTTTGATCGAGCAAAAGTCAAATGCGTCCTAAATAAGGATAAAGTAATACCAATAAATACCTTGTTAGATGCATTGTATGAACTAAAGATAAATGAAAAGTCGGAAAGAAATTATGTTCGCTTTTTAGGAGAATACGGTATGTCACAACTTGCTATAAATAAGGCGACAGGAATAGGATTAAGAAAGATTAAATCATACTTAACTGGAAACGAAACGAAGGAGGCAAAATGAATAACAAAAATTTACCGATACAATTTGTAGAAACTAGAGGTGAAAGAGACCTGTTTTTGAAAGAAGGTATGGGAGACAACTCCTTACCTGCTTGGTCAACGGAGGAATCCTTAGTCGCACATGCCGGAATAATGGAAAACACCTTTTCTGGCGTTGATCGTATTTTTGATGCACGTGAGGAAGAAGGGCTTCCTATTCTAATGGTTGCAACCTTAGATAAGCGTGCAGCCAAGAGAAAGGCTTACCGTGCAAATGCTCGTTCAATCTTTGATAGTAGAAACAAGCGCAATGTCATAGGTAAAAACTCGCATCAAGGACTTTTGGTTAAGGTTGACTGCAAAAATGATCTTCAAATGATGCGTCACAATATTATTGGAGAAAATATCAGCCAGGATAAGCGATGCGGAATTGCTGTTATAGAAAATTTACAACTATTTCATCCTTATATTGAGGATGATCTAATTGGTAAACGTGTGAAAGTTAGACTCGTTGATTATCAGGATCAGCGATTGAATGAACTAGCAAATCATAAAATAGAGCAAGTAATTGAGCAATGTAATGTGAATGCACATTCGCTTGATTACTGTCCTGGCCTTAACCTGTATGTTGTTGAAAATGCGAATAAAAAAGTAATAGAAGCATTGGCCACTATGGATTCTGTTATATCCGTAAAAAAGATGCCTTACTTTGAATTGACCGTTTCACCGGAGGAATTCAATACGGAAATAGAAGTAAGGAGCCCTATAGATGGAGAGTCTTACCCTCGTGTTGGACTTTTGGATTCAGGAGTGGAAACGATTCCCCATCTTGCTCCGTGGATTGAATCTGAGGAGAATATTGCAGGTCTTGAAGAAGACGATATCAGAAGATTGCATGGAACCTCTGTCGCTAGTATAATAAATTATGGTGATGCTCTTGAAAACAAAGTGTTAACAGGAACAACTCCTATGTATATTCGTTCTTGTATCGTCAACACTGATGATAGAGTTATCCGTATCTCAGAAGACGAGATGGTAGAACATATTAAAACGGCAATTTCCAATAATCGCGATATTGATATTTGGAATTTATCTCAAGGGTCCAGTTATGAGATTGAAGATGATGAGTTTTCTGAATTTGCTATGGCATTGGATAATATTCAGAAAGAAAACCATATTCTCATTTGCAAGTCTGCTGGCAATATAGATTTTCGTTTTCCAGATCAAACAAGGATTACTCAAGGTGCAGAATCTTTGTTGTCATTGACTGTTGGCTCAGTGGCTCATGTTTGCGAATCTGAAGAAGATGTTCCAGTTGGTGGACGTTCACATTTTTCTAGAGTTGGATCTGGTCCTGGAGGTGCTGTCAAACCAGATTTAGTACATGTTGGAGGTAATAAATCGGTAGGAGTTAATTCATTGTCAGATACTGGATTCCAGTCTAATGCATACAGAGGAACTAGTTTTTCCACACCAAGAGTAACAGCTCTGGCTGCAAATTTAGCTTATAGGATGAACCGTAGGTTTGATCCTCTGTTAATAAAGGCTCTTTTGATACACAGCGCTAAATATCACTATCTAACGACAGATGATAATAAGGTTATACTAAACGAATTAGGTTTTGGTATGCCTGCTACATTGGATGATATTTTATATAATGATCCGGATGAGTTTACAATGGTTTGGAAACCTGAACTTAGCGATGGTGTTGATATGCAAATCCAAGATATCCCATTTCCGGCAAACTTGGTGAATGATGGTCATTTTATAGGCGAAGTCTCTGTAACTGTTGTTGTCAATCCTATATTGAGGAAAACCGAAAAAAGTGAATATTGTCAAAGCGATGTAAAAGTAGCTCTCCAATCGTATGATAGGATTGAGTATGTAGTACTAGGAGCTGCTGGTACTCCGAGAACATATAGGAATTCGGAAAGACTAGTCAACCCTAAGAATATTCTGACAAAGGATCTGTATAAGGCATCATCTTTTAGAAGTACTAACCCTGTTGAGCGTACGGTTATTTGTGGTGAAGAGTATCTAGCAGTTAAGAATTATCATGTAAATCTTGAGCAAATGCGACCGGCCAATCGTAATTCATATTTGAACGGGAATAGAAGGTGGTGCTTGAGTATTGAGGCGACAAATCGTGACGCTACGATGGCAGATAAGATGAATGGTCTTGATGTCGGTACTGCTGAAGCTGTGGTCATCATAACAATAAAAGACCCTAAGCGAACAGGTATTGTTTATAATGCATGTTTACAAGCTCTTGATGAACATAATTTTGCGCATTCAGACATTGTCATTAGACAAAACATTAATGTAGTAAATGAATAATAATCACAGGGTGACTAATAGCCCTCAAAGCAAAATTTACCCCTCTCATAAGTATTTGTGCGAGGGGTGAATTTTCCGAGAATGCCCTTTTTAGTACCCCTCATTTACTTATTAAATGAATCAAAATAGAAACCTAATTATAGTGCCTATATTTATTAAAGTTCAGATATTTGTAGGTTAATCCATTGAAGTCAAGTTCTTGATTCTAGAATTGGACATTAGGCTAAATCATGGGCTTGCCCATTTGCCACGAATTTTGTTTCGGGGGAGCCTAATTTCCGACGACTGAAATCTAAGAGAATCCAAGAGAAGATATTTTCACTTATTATCCTTATTTGCAGTTGTTTGCATATTCTTTCACGATTCCCTTCAATTCCGAGAAAATCCCATTTTAGACGAATTTTTGTTACTCGTTTTTGTTTCTTTTCCGACTAAAGAAACTATCTTTGCGGTGTGATTTCAAGATGCGAATGCACCCATGACTGAAAGGAGTAACAAAGATACGCAAAAATCGCCCATAAAGATAAGGTTCAAAGCGATGAAGAACGGCCGCAGATCCATTTATCTGGACTGCTACCGTGACGGCCATCGCAGTTACGAATACCTCAGACTGTATCTCGTGCCGGAGACCGACGAGGAATCAGTGCGCTGGAATGAAGCCGCCATGCAGAAAGCCGAGACCGCCCGCAGGAGAAAACTGCGCGAACTGAAAAAATTACCTGTCGAGAGCAAGCGGCTTGTGGAGGCGCAAGGCGGCATTTTGAAGAAAGACATATCTCTGCTGGAGTGGCTCTCCCGTTTCAAGGAGATACAGCGAAGTCGTGGCGTTCATGACATTTATTCCATAGACCGGTTATGCGGCATTCTCTCCGACATGGGCTGTGGCGACACAAAGGTCAGGGACATCGGCAAGGAGTTCTGCATCGCTTTTGTGGAATACCTGAAGACTGGATACAAGACAGCCAAAGGGGAAAATCTCAAGCCCAAGACCGTCTTTAACCGCCAATGCACGCTCGTGACTGCCTTGAATGTTGCCGTGCGCGAAGGAATCATCCCGACAAACCCAATGAACCTGCTTTCCCGTCACGAGAGAGCCAAGGCTAGCAGAGGGAAGAGAGACTATCTGACGATAGACGAAGTGAAAAGGCTGATTGCCACGCCCTGCAAAAACGAGACGGTGAGGAATGCCTACCTGTTCGCCTGCAACTGCGGCCTGCGGCTCGACGATGTCCGCAAACTCAGATGGGGCGACATCGCGCAGGACAACGGCGGGTGGATACTGTCCGTCATCATGAACAAGAGCGAAAAACAGGTGCATATACCGCTCGGCGTGCAGGCAAGAAGATGGATTCCCGGATGCGAGAACGGCGGAAAACACGATGCCGGCAGCCTTGTCTTCGAGCATCTGCCCGGAGACACCTGCATCAATGACATCCTGAAAACATGGGCTGCCGATGCCGGAATAACCAAGTCGGTGACCTATCACACAAGCCGCCACACCTTCGCCACAATGTTGCTCACGCTCGGTGCAGACCTTTATACCGTTTCCAAGTTGCTGGGGCATTCCCAAATAAAGAACACGCAGATTTATGCCGAAATCATCAGCAGGAGAAAAGACGAGGCGGTCAATCTTATAGACAAAATATTCGATTAGAGACAAACCCTTTATAGATGACACCACTATGGCAAAAGCGATAAAGACACCAAGACAGCCCAAGGTCAAGGAACCTGTCCGAGTCCGTTACAAGACACTCAGTGACGGGAGCCGGTCCGTCTATCTCGACATCTACCGTGACGGCAAAAGACAGTACGAGTTCCTGAAACTGTACCTTATTCCGGAGACGAGTGCGGCAGCCAAGGCGCAGAACAAGGCCACGCTCGCTGCGGTGAACACGATAAAGTCGCAGCGTATCATCGAACTGACAAACGGAGTGGCCGGACTGAAGAACACCTCCCTGCGGTCGAAGATGCTGCTTCTCGACTGGATGCAGGCATACAAAGAGAGTCAGGAGAAAAAGGGCGTGCGCGGAAGCGGCAAGCTGATATCCAACACAATGAATGTACTGCGTGCCTTCAACGCAAAGGCTGCCATGCGGGACATAAACCGCGACTTCTGCCTTGCCTTTATAGACTTCCTGCGCAACACCTATGTAAGCCCGAACGGGAAGAGACTGTCGCAGTTCACCTGCGTTTCCTACTTCGGGTGCTTCCGGGGAGCGTTGAACGCTGCAGTCCGTGAGGAGATCATTGCCGAAAATCCGGTAAACCGGCTCAATGCGGACGAGAAAATCAAGATGCCGGAGAGCAAGCGGGAGTTCCTGACCATAGACGAGGTCAAGACCATCATAGAAACCCCTTGCAGACGGGAGGATGTCAAGGGAGCGTTCCTGTTCTCCTGCTACTGCGGCCTGCGAATCAGCGATGTGCTGGCCCTGAAATGGAAGAATGTGGATTGTGCCGCCGAGCAGTGGCGCATCAATATCATCATGCAGAAAACCCGTCAGCCGCTGTATCTTCCCCTTTCCATGAATGCAAGGAAATGGATGCCAGAGCGGGACGGAGCTGGAGATGACGACCCGGTATTTCCCACATTGCCGTGTGAGGATACCTGCAATGTGCAGCTCAAGCCGTGGGTCAGGGCGGCGGGTATAACCAAGCACGTAACCTACCATGTGAGCCGTCACACCTTCGCCACGATGCTGCTGACGCTCGGTGCGGACCTTTATACCGTATGCAAGCTGCTCGGCCATTCGGATGTAAAGACCACCCAAATATACGCCAAAATCATCAACAAGAAGAAGGAAGATGCCATCGGCCTTATCGATATGGAGTTTGCCAATACCTGAACCAATAATTAAAGTATGAGAAGATTACCTGACGATTTCAATGTGAATATCCTGCTCCCCGGAGCAGTGTGGCTGCTCATATCCGTCCTTGTCGGACGGGTATCAGTGTCGCGGCTGGAAACCGATGCCATTACCGTCGTCCTGTTCGTGGTAATCTCGCTCGTTGTCTTCATTGTTCCGATGGCGCTCTATATGGAGTACCGCAAGAAGATCGAGCAATTGTCGGAGCGCAAATCTAAAAATGCATCTTCCGTCACACCGTCCGTCAGCGGTTCGTCGGACAAGGTACAATCGACTGCAGAACCGGAAGCCGCATGCCGGTTTTCCTTTCCACCGGATTTTCCGGATGCCCTGAAAGGCAGCAGGACGATGGCATTTATGGAAGCACTGAGGCAGGAAGGATTCCTTGATGCGGAATACCGTCCGCAGGAGGGATGCAATGCCACGCTGATGGCCTTCATCGCAGACTGCATTGCCACAATCTGCAATGTTCGCCGCCAGTGGAAAATTTTTGGCGACTACTGGCATCTGAACAACATGCGGCAGCTGCTTGATGCGAAGAACCGCAGGGGTTCCAAGGCGGACAAGGAGGATGTCGTCATCGGGATATTCCGGAAAGTGGCGGAAGCCGACGACAGTATCCGCGATACCAATGCTTATCGCAGCTGGGTGAAAAGCACTCAAAATTAACAATCCTATTGTTTCAAATAGTCTACAGGTTCGATGTAGATTTCATCGTACATCCTAAGACATATCCGAAAAATCGGCAATTCGGCATTGTATTGTTCGGTAAAATGTCGTGGTTCGCAGAGGCCTGACATCCTGATTGCCTTTTCCCTGTTTTCGGCTGTTTGCGGTTGTTTTACATCCATACTTTCGGTTGTTTTCTACTTGGTTTTCCATTTGTTTTACAGTTGATCGAAAGTCTTTTCCTAGTGATTTCCAATGACTTACTTTGCGATGTCGTCTCTTTCGAAACGACGGCTTTCACAGCCTAAGGAATCACATTAAAACAACGGAAATATGGAACAGACGAATCAACTGATCTCGACAGCCGAGGCCGCGAAATTCCTCGGCATCAAAGTGAGCTATCTTCACAAGCTGATGATGCGCCGCGTCATCCCTTACTACAAGCCCAACGGCAAACTGTGCTTCTTCGACAAGGCCGAACTGGAGGCGTGGATGAAGAATGTCCGCGTGGCATCGCAGGCGGAACTCGACCAACAGGCGCAGAAGTACATCATCAACCGTCCTAAACGGTAGGTCATGGCAGGCATATACGACTACATCAACCGGTTCTGGGCGGAAGCGGAGCGCAGTCCGTTCAACCCTACAGAGGTGGCACTCTACCATTACCTCCTGTATGAGGCGAACCGCCTGCGCTGGGAGATGCCGTTTGCCTGCCATACCGCCATCCTCTGCGTGCGGCTCTCGACCACCAGACAGAATATCAGCAAGGCCCGGCAGCATCTCATGGAACGGGGGCTGATAGAGTTTCAAGCGGGTATCGGAATCCGAACCCCTGCACTCTACTCGTTGACCGTGCAGACACCCCGGCAGTTGCCACAGCAGATTACGCTGCAGTTGTCCCGTGAGTTGACCGTACAGTTGCCCCATTCCAATATAGAAGATAAAGACAAAAACAAAGACAAAGATATTATTAACTCTCAATCCGCGCGGGATGACGGGCATAAACCGTTGGATGAACTCGAAACAATCCTGCTGGCAGATACTGCATGGCAGGACAAGATTATCGGAGTGCTGGCGAAAAGAGAAAACAACGAAGTTGATACCGGCCGGCTGTGCGGATATATCCGTGACTTCTTCGAGGAGCAGAGAATCGGAGGAAGCGGCCAGCGGGACGAGAGCGACTGCCGGAGTCATTTCTACCACTGGATAATCAAACGACTGAATGCGAACCGACATGGAACAATACGGAAATCCCCAACTTATAGAAACACTGATGTCACGGCTGTCTCGGCCGAGGACTACGAAGGAGCGTTTTAGGCTGCCTTTCGATGAGGATACTGCGGCAAAACTGCTCAAAAGTGCCGTTGAAGGCGAAGTATGCCGTTTCGGAGGTACATTCCTCTGCCCGGACGCAGTGGAAGCGCAGGTCAGAAGCCTTGCCGTGAGCCTGACTTCCGGCAGGCGGTACGGTGTGATGCTGTGCGGCTTGTGCGGCAACGGCAAGACCACCATGATGAGGGCATTCCAGAACCTGCTCAATGTGGTCAGGATACCGGACAACTTCCACAGGAATGTGTACGGGATGCCCATCGTGAATGCCGTTCACATAGCCCATCTGTGCCGGAGCAATTATGACGAGTTCCTGTGCCTGTGCGACCATGAGATGCTCGGCATCGACGACATGGGGACAGAGCCTCTGGAGGTGCAGGAGTTCGGCAATATGCACAGGCCGCTGACAGATCTGCTGACGAGGCGTTACGAGAACCGCGGCTTCTCATTCATCACCACCAACCTTGTACCGCAGCAGATACGCAAACTGTACGGCGACCGCATTGCCGACAGGCTGAACGAGATGGTGGACAAGATTGTATTCGACAACCCTTCATTCAGAAAGTGACACAGTATGAACAAAATCGCAACAACCATAATGGCAACCATGTATACGGCGACGGCGAGACCTTGTCGGGCGTGTGCCGATATTGGCATGTGTCCGGGGAGCAAGTATAGGTTTTGCGTCCCGCAAAACCGCCGCAGGTGCCAAAGTGCAGCCGGACACGGCAGAGGAAAGGAGGTAATTTATGAACCGGACACATACCGAAGAAGATAACGCGAAACGCAGGCAAGGAGGCCGGCCGAGACTGTCCGACGGGGATAAGCGTGACCGTCCCGTCAAGGTCTATTTCGACCGTGCGAATTACGCCAAGCTGGTGCGCCGGAGCCGTAGAACAGGACGCCCACTCTCCGAGATCGTCTATGAACTGGCCGTGAACGGATATGTCAGGGAAGCCTTGCCGCAGGATGCCGTGAAAGCTCTCCGAGACCTCGCAGGAATGGCGAACAACCTGAACCAGCTGACACGCCTCGGCCATATTCACGGTCCGGCATATATCGCAGAAGAAAATAGGAGGTTGTCCAAAGAGATAAGCGAAATGATTGTCAGATTGAATGAACAGTTATAAGATATGATAGCCAAGATACGGAGCGGACAGGGATTCGCTGGACTGGTGGATTACGCCAACAACATTAAGGACAAGAAAGCGGACATCATCGCTTCCGAAGGTGTGGACTTGACATCCAACAAGTCCATTACGGCGAGCTTCAGCCTGCAGGCAAAAAGCCGCCCGTCTTTGAAGAATTTTGTCGGGCATATCTCTTTGAGCTTCGCGCCGGAGGATACACCAAAGTTGTCGGACAGGTTGATGGCGGACATAGCCAAGGAATACCTGCGCCGTATGGGTGTCGTGAATACGCAGTACATCATTTCCCGCCACCATGACAAGCCGCACCCACATGTGCATATCGTTTACAACAGGGTAAATAACGACGGCAACGCCATTTCCGGAGACCAGAACTTCAGGCAGTCGGCTCGGATAACGCAAAAACTTACACTGGAATACGGCCTTACTTTCGGCAAGGGAAAGAAGAAGGTAAACCGCGACCGACTGAAAGGCAGGGATGCGATTAAATACCGTATCCATGACGCAATCAATGAGGCGTTGAAGGATTGCCGCAGCATGGAGGCATTGAGGGCAGCACTTGCCACACGGGATATCGGTATGAACATAATCCATAACACTGATGGCAAAGCCAAAGGTGTCGTATTCACCTGCGAGAGCCTCTCCTTTGCCGGGTATCAGATAGACCGCTCCATGACCTACGCCAAGCTTTGTCAAAGAATGGGTACAGTACAGGAGATTACAGAAAACACCGCCATTCCCACTTCGGACGACCGGGCGGAGCAGCAAGGCTTTGCTTTTGACAAAAAGAACTCTGATACACCCATGGAAGAGAATGTTTGCCGAGGAACAGCGGCTTCCGAATCCCTGTGTGGTACTGATACCGCAGGCGGCAATGTTTCGGCAGGAAACGGTATCGGAGAGGCTGTAGCCGAACTCATCATTCAGCCCCATATTGCCCCGACAAGCGGCGGAGGTTCCGGCAGCGGCAATGACAGAGGCTGGAACGATGAAGACAAAGACACGAACAAGAAACATAACCCATATAGACGGAGAAGATAACGATGACAAACAGAAGGCCAACCCCTTTGAAAGACGAGCCGGCTGTGCCGTTCGATGAATTGCAGGAACTTCTGACGGCAAATCTCGACGCCATGGAAAAACTGCACAAAACCTTGCTCGACCGTTCCGATATAAATCAGCCGGAACTGGCTGAAGCCATTGCTTCCGCAACGAGTAACGCTGTAAAGGAGCTGCTTGAGCAGCGGCAGCGCAACTTCGAGCAGGAGGAGAAGGAAGCCATCGCACAAGGCAAACTCACGCCGCAGGAGTGCTATTCAAGGTTAGCGGCAGACTATACTGCCATGCTTGAGCAGTACAGGATGGTTTGCAAGGCATATGAATATGTCGTCGGGCTCGTCAAGCATTTGAACGGCATCCGTGAAACCTACGATGCCCGGATGCGCTTGTTCAATGACAAATTGGATATCATATTCGAAAAGCTTAATGCCCAAGCAGCAACGGCAAAAAAGCCGGCATTTCCGACCCGACCAAAACGGCTCAGAGACCTGCCGGCGTTCTTGTTCAGGGATTTACCGCTATATTTCTTGCAACGGATTTAGGCTTGGGCTATCTTGGACGCGGTCCCGGTCTTCTCTCCGGAATGTTCCCGTTCCTGCGTGACAGCCTGTCCATCATCCGTCTCTCGATTTCATACATTTCCTGGATCTGTTTTGGAGAAAGGAAGCGGCTATACTCTTCGTAGTATTTCTCGCGTATTTCAAGTATCTGACGACTGCGTTCGAACTTGTCCTGGATTGCCTTGTCTATTTCTTCTGCAGTCGCCGTACTGTCTGTCTTATGCTCATATCGGCCGGGGCGCGGTCCGAGAGCCCATATTTCTTCCTGAAATCTGCAGTATGTATCAATGAATATACCGCTTGTCTCGTCATCAAGAGACAAGGCATCCGAAATATGTCTGGCCTGGACAGCGGCAAGCTGTTCTCTTGTCATCCTTTTGTCCCGGTCAGGTCTTCCCTGTCCATACATTGTCCCGCAGCATATTGTTACGGAGACCAGCACCATGATAATTTTTACAAACCTTTTCATATCATTCATTTAAAAACAAATCATTTTCATATATGTCAATCAGGTATTCCTGATCGACTTGATCAAGGCGGGCAAAAGCCTCTTCGACATCAGCAATACCTGTTATTCCGCCGTTCTCCCCAAAATTGAAGATAAGGAACAAAGCCAGAGACGCCGCCATGGCAAATACGACACCGGCAATGGCTATCCGTTTTCCGGCATGACCGGATACTCCTTTGGATACAGGCATTCCTGTCGGAATCCGCTTTACTTCCGACATGACATTGGACTCCATATCATTGAAAAGATTGTCGGGAATTTTGTACGGCAACCTTTTGCCTATACTTTCGAGATCATATTTCTTATCCATAGCTCAATCGTGAGTTTTAATATATTTTATTATCCTGCTCTTTGCGAGATGATAATTTACCTTGACATTGACAGCAGTCGAGCCTGTCACTTTCGCTATTTCCGCATAATCCATTCCGTCATAATAGCGGAGATTGAAGGCAAGCTGCTGTTTATGAGGGAGAGACAGGATTGCCTGTTGCAGTTTCACGGATTCAAGATCACTGTAATCGACATATTCGTCTGCAAACAACCCGAAAGCATCGGATATTTCATATCGTTCACTGCGTCTGCCTGACAGGGATCTCAAAGCTTCGTTGGTGGCTATCCGGTATATCCATGAGCGCAAAGAGCCGTCGCGGAAACTTCCGAAGGAGCGGAATGCCCTGACAAAGGTCTCCTGGGCAGCATCCTGCGCATCAGCATGCGACACCACGAGCCTGCGGATGTGCCAGTACACCGGTTCGATATACTTCTTCATCAGCAGACTGAACCCTTTTTCAGGATTATCCCGTATCGCAGCCACAATTTCTCTGTCATCAATTTCCATACGCACTTCGATGAAAAACGGTTATCTCAATACATAGACTTTTTTCTTTCCGCTTATTACAGCAGTAATAAGGCCGTCGGGATCCTGTGCAAAAACATCAAGTTCCGCTTCTGCAGTCGTTTTGGAAAATCCTGTCATGTCCGCATATTGTCTCGCCGTTATTGACCCTTTTTCATTCAGCCATGCTACCACCATTGCAAGACGGTCCTTCTGTGTGATGCGATGTGGAGACGGTACGGTTACGACGGGCCTTACCACCACCGTGGTTCTGGGAAATATATGGGCATAATGATGCCTGTACCAACGCCTTGGCCCGGCATATGCCGATGCGGAAACTGATATCAGCAGTGTCACGACGATAAATGCTTTCAAAAACTTTTTCATAATGTTAATCCTCCAAATTTATTCACAAATCCGTTATGTCACCAATTTTTCTGGTGCAAATCCACTATTAAAGACCCTGCAAAAAACCGGAAGTAAAATCCGTTAATTGATTTTTTACTGACGGTCGGTTCTTACTACTCTGAAGCCGACATTGGCATATCCCAGGCTCCCGTCTCTGACGACATCTGATTTTTCGCTGCGGCAGTCATCGCGGCTGGAATCCCAGCTGCCTCCCTTGACAACATACAGCTCGTCCGCATCGGTTGAAGATGTCCATTCCCAGCAGTTTCCCCAGAAATCGATGCCACCGCAGGCTCCGGCCGACTGTTTATATGCATTAACCGCTGTAAGTCCGGGCTCTATATGACCGGAGTTCATGGCAACATCCTTCGGCATATGCCCTGCCGCAAGGATCCACTCTTCTTCGCTCGGAAGCCGATAGATGTGCTTCGGATCTTGAGCTGTAAGCCATTCGCAATAGGCTTTGGCATCATCGATTGAGATATTTACCGCCGGATAGCTGCCATTGTCTTTAGCATAGGAAAAGCTGGAATCGAAGACGGCATATTCAGCATTAGTAACGGGAGCATAGCCTATGTAGGCATCTGGAGCCGATGCTCCGCGAAGTACCATCCATTCGTCATTCGGATTCTCGTCTCTCCGGGGATCGATGAAGCGGAGGAATTGCTGCTGTATCCTTGTATCGCGATTCTGTACCATTTCATCCACGATTCCTTCCATATGCTCCACGATATTGTAAGTTTTTGCTTCGCGTTCCAGTTCACGGAGTTTGTTCTTCTTTCTTGCCACCACTTTATCATAGCGGACGCCCATCCTCTCCAGCAGAGCCTGTCTGTTCGCTTCTGTCGGATTTCTTCTGTATCGGATGAAAAGCTCGTGAGTCCGGGAGTCCATCTTTGGCCGTCCTTCTTCCACAAGCGGGGCATCTGGGTCGTCGAACTCCAGTTCACTCTCGATCAGATCGTCAGGAGTTATGAATATCCCGGGCGTAATATTCTGGTGCACTCCGAAATAGTGGGCGACGAGACCATCCCGGTAGAAGGAAAGACGGTAGCCGCCATAAAGGTTGCACGGCAGGGTGGAAATGTAATAGTCCTTCCCTGAAATGAGTCCTTCTTTTGAAGAAGCATTGAATGTAATGATGGTGCTGCCGTTTTTGACATTGCCGGCTACAGGTTCACCATAGGCTTTCTCTATGATATCCGCTGTTCCAGCCAGCGCATATCCGTCTACACTCTCTATTTCAATCTTCGTAATACCGGGAATGCGGATATTGAACAGGATACCGCATCGTAATGCGGCTTCTCCATCGTATCCGTTATCTTTTTCTGTCTGTACGGCCGAGACCGTTACTACATCTCCCTTACTGCTCTCGTGAGCATATACGGCAGAGCCCGATGCAATGACCATGGCCATTGCCAAAATCAAGTTATTCATATTTGTATTGCTTTAAATAGTTAAATAGAATCTGTTCTGACCACTCTGAAGCCGACATTGGCATAGCCCAGGCTCCCGTCTCTGACAACATCTGATTTTTCGCTGCGGCAGTCATCACGGCTGGAATCCCAGCTGCCGCCCTTGACAACATACAGCCCGTCCGCATCGGTTGAAGATGTCCATTCCCAGCAGTTCCCCCAGAAATCAATGCCACCGCAGGCACCTGTCGTCTGATTGTATGCATCCACCGCCGTAAGTCCGGATTCTACATAGTCTGAATTCATAGATACATCTTTTGGCATATGCCCTGCTGCAAGAATCCATTCTTCATCGGTCGGCAGACGATAGGAATGCATATTATCTTGAACTGCAAGCCAATCGCAATATGCCATGGCATCAATGACGGATACATTTACGACCGGGTAATTCTCTGTCCCGTCGGCATAGCTGAAATCAGAATTAAAAGCAGCATATTCAGCGTTGGTGACGGGAGCATAGCCTATGTAGGCATCCGGAGCCGATGCCCCGCGAAGTACCATCCAGGCATCATCAGGGTTATCATCGGTACGCGGATCGATAAGCCGAAGGAACTGCTGTTCCAGTCTTATATCCCTGTTCTCGACCATTTCGTCCACAATCTCCTGCATCTCTTCGACAAGGTTTGGCGTCTTGGCTTCCCTTTCCAGTTCACGAAGCTTCGCCTTCTTTCGGGCGACTACCTTGTCATAACGGATGCCCATCTGATCCAGTAATGCCTGCTTGTTTTCGTCTGTCGGATCTTGCATGTATTGGTGAAGCAGCGCACTTGTCGTGGCGTCCAGCTCCGGCCTTTCCTCCTCCACAAGAGGAGCATCCGGGTCGTCGAATACCAGCTCGTTTTCAACCAGGTCCGGAGGAGTAATGTATTCGGCCCGTTCAGCGGTCTGGTGTACTCCGAAATAGTCGGCCTTCAGCCCGTCTTTGTATATCGAAAGTCTGTATCCTCCGTATAGGTCGCAAGGCAGGGTGGAAATATAATAGTCCTTCCCCGGGACAAAGCCCATCTCGTCAGGAGCCGAAAAGACGAGGATAGAATTCCCGTCCGCTATCCCCTCCGTCACAGGCAGTTCCTGCCCGTCCCACTTTATCCGGGCCACTCCGGACAGCGCGTAGCCATCGACACTCTCCAGTTCTATCCTTGTCACTCCAGACATCTGGAAGTTAAGTCTGATGCCTCCGCATACAGTGCGGAAATCCAAAACATCTGAAACGGTGCGGGCGACATATACTGCCGCAGCCTTGTCATATCCTTCTTCTGTGGCGGTCTGTTCTGACGGGACAGACACAGTGACACTTTCCCGGTCAACTGAGACCAGATTTCCGGCAGGAAACACCCCAAACAGAGGATTGTCATCTGTAAGAGAGGTTATGACCGTACAGGACAGGGCCGATGTCTGACCGTTATCCATTGCTTCTACCGGAATGGCCTGCCCGTCATGGGCCAGCATAATGATGTCACCGGCATTCCAGTTACGATATAGACCGTCATCTATGTATGCTGAAGTCACGGTATTTTCCACACTGCCAGACACCCATGTTTCCGTTCTGTACTCCGAACAGGATGTCATGGCAGATAAAGTCATAAAACCAAGTATGAGTCTGTTTTTCATTTTTAGAGTATGTTGTTTTACTCTAAAAACCCGGCTTTTCAGCGAAAGTAAAATCGGATGCGGAAAATATTTTCATACGAAGGTGTAAATTCAATCAGACAAGTTGTATTTGCTACTATTATGTTACTGAATGGGATATTTGATATGATTAAATAATTGATTATAAGATATATATAATGGAGTTTAAATGTATGAGCCTAATACCCCACTCGCCTTTCGGCGGCGGGATGCGTGCCACTTGAAACAGCAAGCTGGGCACATAACTTATCCGAGAAAAACTGAAAAGCATCCGGCTAACAGGGACGCTGTCATATACCGAATCGTTACTTTATCTCATAAAAAATCATAGATAAAGTAGTAACTCGACATTATGTTGTATTGGTGAGTTTGTACTTTTACTCGACTATTTTATGAGATAAAGTATAAACTCACTCTTTGAAATTTGGCGGATACGTATGGATTGAGTACCTTTGCGGAAACGGAAATATTATGCAGGAAAGATTGGTTTCACGAAACAGGGAATGTGACGAACTGCAGCGGTGTCTGGAATCAGACCGCTCCGAATTTGTCATCATCAGCGGAAGGAGGCGTATCGGCAAGACATATCTAATAGACAAGTTCTTCAACTATAAATATGATTTCACCTTTGTCGGCGAGCACAACACTCCGGCTTCGGTTCAGATACAGAATTTCATGAGAGCCATCCGGCGTCATTCGAAAAGAAGACAGCCGAAAGCCGAGACATGGTATGATGCCTTCAATGCGCTTGAAGATTATCTGGAGACATTGCCTTCAGACCGGAAAAAAGTCATATTCATTGATGAAATGCCTTGGATGGATACGCAGAGGTCGAATTTTGTCAATGCCCTGGAAACATTCTGGAACGGCTGGGGCAACAGGCGTACTGACATTATGCTCATCGCCACAGGATCGGCGACATCATGGATGGCGGACAAGATAGAAGCCAATCAGGGAGGACTGCACGCAAGAGTGACCTGCAACCTGCATCTTTCCCCGTTCAACCTGCATGAGACGGAAGAATATCTGAGGCAGCGCAACTGCAGATGGGACAGATACCAGATTCTGCAATGCTATATGATATTCGGCGGTGTCCCCTTTTACCTGAGCCTCCTGAATACCTCTGACAGTCTTGCACAGAACATTGACCGGCTCTTTTTTGCAGACGGAGCCCATCTCAAAGGGGAATTCGATGAGTTGTACAATGCCCTGTTCAGCAATGCCGACACATATATATCAATAGTCAAGTTATTGTCGGAGAACAAGTCCGGACTGACAAGGGAGGACATAGCAAAAGCCACAGGTCTGGAAGGCTCTTTCTTGAGCAAGATACTGAAGAACCTTGAACGCTGCGATTTCATAACCCGTCTGTCACATTTCGGGAGTAAGACCCGGGGAAGTATTTTCAGGCTTACGGACTTCTTTACATTGTTTTATTACAAGTTCATAGAATCCAACAATGCCAAGGACGAAAGGTGGTGGAGCAACAATATGGATTCCCGCAGCGTCTCTGCGTGGATGGGACTCAGTTTCGAACTTGTGTGTCTGGCACATCACCGGCAGATAAAGGCGGCACTCGGAATAGCCGGTGTCGGAACGGCCATATCCTCATGGAGAAGCAAGGCAGATTCTGACAAAAACATGCCTGGCTTCCAGATTGATATGATTATCGAGCGAGCAGACCGTATCATCCATTTGTGCGAAATGAAGTTCAGCACTGACCGCTATGCCATCACTGATAACTACGAAATGAAACTCCGCGAACGGATGGGATTGTTCCGTATGGCGACAAAAACCAGAAAGACATTGGTAATAACATTTGTCACTACATACGGCGTGGTGGACGGAAAACATAAAAGTATCGTCCACAGTGAGGTCACCATGGACGACCTTTTCAAATCATAGGAATATTACTGTTACGGAAGTCGGCCTATCATTGTCCTGATAGCATAAACGACAGATGTAGGACGGATTCTTGCCGCAGACAGGGCGGTTGACAGGCTTGAGGCGGTCACGAACCTTTTGCCGTCCCTGGAAACCAGAAACCTGCCTCTTTCAAGAACGGACTGCCAGTGCGCCTGTATGTATGACCTTTCGAGCAGCGCGTCGAAAAGCACGGCCACATGGCGGATGTTATTCACACGGATTCGGAAGCCCTCCTTGCAGGCAAAGAGAGCTTCCATATCCTCCATACGAACCGTAGGAACACAGAACAGATGACAAGTATTGGCGCAAGCCACAATACCTGTCATCTGTTCCTCGGTGAAATTACAGTCGAAAGAAAGTGAAGTTGCGGTCGCCATTGGATCCGCATCATACGCAAATGCCGGGCTATTTATTTCAGATGTGTCATACATCCTTTTCAGTTCCATGCAATCATCCAATGAGAATGATTCGGTAGCGAACTTTTTCCGCACACAATCCTGATAATCATACAGAATGCTTCGGACAACATGGATAATCATCTCATGGCAATTCCGGCAGACCACATTGTCACAGTCTATATACCGGTGACTGTTGATGAAGTCGTCCACAAAGCGGCGATAAAGTTTGCCGCTGTCAATGACATCCCGGAGATAGGTTTCTCTCGCAGAAGCGAGCAATACAAAAAGTTCATTCCTCACATCCTGTTCGGCAATGATGTGCCGATGATGCAAATCTCTTCCAAAAAGAGAGAATACAGTTTTCTAATCTGTTCATTTTGAAATTGATTAAATGTTTATACTATTGTGATTGTTTCCTTTTCAGATTTTCCGACAATCAAAATGCAGACTTCATACAGTAAGCCAATGCCACCGCACATTCAATACAGAAGTGATGGTAACGAAGTTTGCATTTATCTACAGTTTCCACCCCGAAATACTTTCCTGTATATTCCACAAATGGGCATATAGCCCTTCTTTTCGGACAAGCTCATCGTGTGTGCCTTCCTCCTTTATCCGCCCATTGTCCAAGACGATTATCCGATCGGCATCCTTGATTGTTTTGAGCCTGTGGGCAATGGCAATGACGGTGCGTCCTTTAATCAAAGAGTCGATGGCTTTCTGCACCTCCACTTCATTTTCTGGGTCGAGCGAAGCGGTAGCTTCGTCCAGCAGGATGACTTGTGCGTTTTTCAGCATGGCACGGGCAATGGATATGCGCTGCTTCTCGCCTCCAGATAAAGTACAGCCACCTTCGCCAACCATCGTGTCGTAGCCTTGCGGCAAACGCATGATGAAGTCGTGGCAACAGGCTTTCTTGGCGGTGGCAATGATTTCCTCGTCCGTTGCATCCGTCTTGCCGAAACGGATGTTGTTTCGTATGGTGTCTTGAAACAGATAGACATCTTGGAACACCATAGAGATGTGGCTCATCAGACTTTCGGGGGCTATTTCGTCCATCGGTACATCGCCAAAGAAGATGTGTCCCTGCTGTGGGTCGTAGAAACGGGCGCAAAGTTTCATCACCGTGCTTTTCCCGCTTCCAGAAGGGCCAACAAGAGCTGTCAAGGAGTTTTTTGGGAGCGTGACGGTTATGTCGTGCAGCACTTCCTTGTCCTGATAGGCAAACGATACGTGCTCAAACCGGATGTCGCCTGCCGCCGGGGATTGCCGTTCACCTTTCATTTCCGGCTCGTTCATTAAGGATAGGATACGTCCTCCTGCAATGGAAAAGTATCGGAACTCTGTGAAATTGGTCAGGGCAGAAGTCAATGGGTCGAACACACGGGAACCGACTACGAGAAACAGCACGAACACAAGGATGGAAAGTTCCCCTCCCAATAGCAGATATGTTCCGCACAGCACCATCATTGTCAGCCCTGCACGTACCAACGTGATGCTCAATAGGACAAATGGCCCTAACAGGGCTTCCTGACGGATGCAGGCACGGCGAAGTTCGGCAAAGGCATTGCGCAGCCGGACGAAACGGTCGCCCAACAGATTGTAGGCTTTCATCACCCGGATACCCTGCAAGTATTCCTCCAATCGGTTTCCTGCATTTATCTTCGCTTGGATTTGCCTGCCGCTCAGCTTCCGTTGCGCCTTTGTACTTGCCCATAGGACGAGCAAGGCAAGCGGCAACGCGGCAAACATACTGACCGCCATTCTCCAATCTATCCATACCAATGAAGCAAAAGCCAGCACTGGCATTACCACTGCGCCCATCAATTGGGGCAGATGGTGAGAAATTCCCGTTTCTGCCATCATGAAATCCGTAATCAGCATGGAGGATAAGTCGCCGGGGTCACGCCTTGAAAGGAAGCCCAACGATAGTTTCCGCAGATGTTCCGCCAGCGACAAGCGTCCCGAAGCACTCATTTCGTATGCTCCACGGAAATTGGCACGGTAAGATGCCCTTTCCGCCAAAGCCATGACCAGCATATAAATGGCCATAACGCCGAATATCCACCAAAGACGGGTTGTGTCGAGCGGCTGTCCGCTCCCGTCAAACGCATTGAAGATGATGCGTATCGCCTCTATGGAAAGGCAAAACGGCACGATATTGACCAAATTGGCAAGCATGGTGTAACCCACAGGCTTGTAAAGCCGCTCGGTATGTCCTATTGTAATGTTTTTGATTGCATTCATATTCTAAATTCTTTCATTTATGTGCTATAATATGTATTTCTTCTTTTTTACGGATTGTTCTGATGGATGAAAATCCGGCTTCATACAACCGTTCTTCCAATTCTGCCGGAGTATAAACCACCATTCCGTCTATCCGTTCCGTCCACATTTTCCCAAGTTCGGGGTCGCTCGCTTCCAAACTGATAAGAAAACAGCCTCCTTTTCGGAGCACACGCGCCACCTCAGACAACGCCTTGTTTACAGGCGTCCAAAAATAGACTGTTTCAAAAGCTGTGACAGCATCAAACGCTTCCTCTTTATAGGGCAAGGAACAGACATCCCCTTGTTGTATGAAGCATCTTTTATCCAAGTCTTTTATATTGTACTTTTGGGCGAATGAAACACTTTCTTTTGACAGGTCTATGCCGTAGATGTTTCCTTTCGGGCATAAATTCAATAGACGTTTCAAATTCGCACCGCCGCCGCAGCCTATATCAAGCACATTCCATTCCGGCTGCCATTCCACTTGCTTCATGCCACGATTGGCTAAAGATGCATGAAAACGATTCATCCCTCGCAAAATCATCCGTCCCCAGAATCCTTGCGGACAGCTTGTGTTTTGCAAGACTTTGTTTAAGAAATTCTTTTTTCCCATATGACTTTTAATTTTTGTTCAACGTCCAATGGTATGCGCTCGTATAGGCATCCCACATATTCTTATATACACCCTCTGTCACGGACAGTTGTTCATGCTTTCCGCACTGCACGATACGGCCCTCTTTCATCACGACAATCTGATGCGCGGAGATGACGGACGAAAGGCGGTGGGCAATCACGATGACTGTCTTGTCCTTTATCAGTGACTGCAAAGCCATCTGCATTTTATGCTCGTTTTCAGGGTCGGCAAAGGCAGTCGCTTCGTCCAGTACCAGTATCGGCGCATTCTTCAATATGGCACGGGCCACACATATCCGTTGGGCTTCGCCGCCGGACAAGAATACGCCTTTGTCGCCTATCCGTGTTTCATAACCTTGCGGCAGACGCTCTATGAAGTCGTGGCATTGGGCGGCTTTTGCGGCAGCTATCACTTTTTCTTTCGTGGCATCCGAAGAGCCAACGGCAATGTTCTCATACAGCGTGTCGTAGAAAAGGAAAGTGTCTTGAAATACGAATGAAACCATGTCCATCAGCTTTGCGGTAGCTATCTGACGTATATCCACACCACCTATGCAGATTTCCCCTTGCTCCACATCCCAGAACCGTGGTATCAGGTTGGCAACCGTTGATTTGCCGCTTCCCGACGGGCCGACAAGGGCGGTTATCTTTCCCTGCGGAGCTATGAAACAGACATCACGCAGGGCTTCCGTCCGTGTTCCCTGTTCCGTGTTTTCGTAGGAAAATGACACATGACGAAACTCTACATCGTAAGCGGTCGGCACTTGCGGATGTTCCGGCTCCGGCACAGGCTTCTTTTCCAATATGCGGTCAATACGGTTTACCCCTTCGTTGATGTCGCGTGTGTTGCCTCCTAAAAAGGTCAGTTTGTAAACAGGGGAAGCCATACCCGGCCCCATGATGATAAAGAACAGCCACACCACTGCCAATGAGAGCGATTGCGGACTGGCTTGCAACAGCAGGATACCCATCGGAAGGATGAATGTCACCATTGAATTGAGCAAGACGGTAAATGCTATCATCCCGTTCTGATACGTATCACAGCATTTCAAGGCGAATGTCTTGTATGCCTGTATCTCGGCGTTAAACTGGCGGAAAGAGCGGACACTCTGCCCGAAAATCTTGACCACGGGCATTCCACGCACATATTGCACGGCGGATGCGCTCATTTTTTCCTGTGCATCGTAATAGATAGACATGAACTCCCTTGCCCGTTTCCCCATAAAGTTGGAGAATTGCAGGAAAAGACTAATCACCACGACCGCCAGACAGACCACTGTCAGCCATACATCCAAAGAGAAAAAGATGACCAGCATCACCGCCACCGTAGCCATAACATTGACCAAATCCGGGATGGTGTGGGCGATGAAGCCTTCTATCTTTTCGATGTTTTGGTCCATCGTTTTCTTGATGGCTCCCGTGGAAGTGTTGTTCAAATATCCCAAAGGAAGTTTCCCGATATGCTCGGACAGGCGGACACGCAACCCATACAGGATGCGGAAAGCAGCCACATGCGAGGACATCAGGGCGGCATATAGCAATACCAATCCGCCAACAAGCCCACCGAAGGCTATCCATCCCCAACGCATCATGCTCGCTCCGTCCGAAGCGGCAGGATTTGCGCCATGAGATAACAACTCTTTCAAGATCTCATAAACAGCCCAATAAGGCACAAGCATACATACCGCACTTCCGGCGGACAACAGACCTGCTAATATGAGCAGACCTTTCCTTTGCCCCGCTATCTCGAACAGTCGGGACAAACCTTCTTTCTTTTTTGACTTCTCCATTGTTGTTAAGTTATTTTGAAATGATTTTATACCCAAGCAAAGAACTGAACTTATAGCACAACCGCTTCATCCTTCCCAAAATCTGCCCGAAGAAAAAGCCCCAACGCGGACGGAAGAACTTCATGTAGTTGGCTTGTTCGATGAGTTGTAAGGCTGGCTCCCATTGTTCCACCAAATGCCCATCGCTCAGCCCGGAACGGATTTGAGCCTCGTGTTTGCGGAGGGAATCGGGCTTCACTCCATGCCGACTCATCATCGTGCCGCATACGTCAAACCACAGTTCGCCTCCCCCGAAACGGCTCGCCACGTGATGCAGGAAAGACTTTACCTGCTTCTCGTAAAAATACATCAGCACACCTTCTACGATGAAGATAAATTCCCCGTCGGGATGTTTGCGGCGCAGGTTGTCCATCCAGTCGGTTTCCAGTAAGGATGCCGCGATATAGGCGTTGCCCGGCTGTTCGGGTATCAACTCCCGGCGCAAAGCGATGACCTCCGGCAAGTCAAGGTCATAATAGACCGCTTTCCCGTCCCCGATACGCTGGAAACGGGTGTCCAGCCCGCATCCCACATTGACCACGACCGGATGGGGATGCGCTTCGATAAACCGCCGCACGGCACGGTCGAAATACCATCCGCGCACCACGCATCCCACTTCGCTCAGCTTTGCCCCGTCGAATTGGGAGTAATCGTATTCCAGACTGTCCGCCAGCCGTTCCGCAGCCTTGTCATACAGGATGGGATTGTCCCGGCGGCTTTCTTTGGCTCTCATGTATAGCGGAATAAGCAGTGTTTCCGCCACAATGCTCTTAAACTCGTGTTTCATCTTTATTCTATTTTTAATAGTGAACGATATTCAGATTTGTTCATAAAAAAAGGAGGAAACCTCCGTGAAGATTTCCTCCCTGCCAGCCGTCCTGACGCGGCTGATTGTCTGTATGTGCGTTGCTTGTATCTCATATTTTGATAATTGCCCTCCAACCTTGAATTTCAAACAGTATGTAATCGTGCAGAATAGCCTCCATTTCCTGCCGAGGTACGGAGTGCATCAGCAGTTCCTCGAACATCGTAAACATCCATACCGTATGCAGGTGGATGATAAAATCGGACACAGCCGTATTGATTTCGGGATGCTTCCGCTGCATGGACGCGAACCATGCCTTGACCAATTCCGTAGAACGGTCGGTATAATTCTCGCGGAAGCGTTCCAACGAGGAACCTTGCGCACGGAACAACAGGATTCCCATCAATGCGCGATGCTTGTCAATCAACGAAACATATTCGTCTATGCAGGATTTCAGGTATTTCTCCGACCGCATCATCATAATGTCCTCGCCTCGTATGCCGTGGTGTTCTTGCAGCATGGCTTCCAAAGCGCACAAGACAGGACGGACTACTTCACGGAACAATTCATCTTTATTCATGAAGTAGTTATAGATATTCCCGACGCCAACACCTGACAACTCCGCTATTTCGCGCATGGAAGTCTTGGAATAGCCTTTCCTCTCGAATTGTTGTCTGGCAACCGTCAATATGCGACCTCGTATGTCCTCTTTCAGCACTTGCATTTATAGTGAACAATGTCTGTTTTTAATTTTTCTGCAAAGGTACAAGGCTTGAAATTGTCGGGCAATACCTAATTATTGGGATTTAATAATACTCGGATAACAAGATATCTATAAGCTATGTAATGGTGCAAATTATTAATATGATTTCGTTTTAGACGGGAACTTTGCGGTATCAAATTACAATGAGTATTGAATATATAATTTGATAATCAGAAAGATATGGAATGTTATCCGGTTCAAGTGTGGAGTCGATTAGTTTATCTGACGATAGGCTTTGGCAAACCCGAGAACAAATAAACAATACCCCACACTTGCTGTATATATCAGGACGATATATTACAATGCAAGCAATGAGTGTTATCGTTATCCTTGTTCTCTTTAAAATCGCCAAATTTTATCGTCAAGGATAAAAGCTAAACACTTTCATCAAAATATGTCCGTTGGTTGCCCAACGACACAAAGATAGAAAATGTTTTTCACACTCAATCGGGGTATTGTGTAACAAATTTCCGAGAAAATCAGTTGAAAATCAATACTGACTGCAAACTATGTTATGCTCAGCTTGGGATATTCTATTTTTAAGCCAGCGATTCCGCTATTTCGGTTATCACTCCGTCCTGTCCAAACATTACTGTCCCTAATAACAGCTATACTATTAGCCAGAAGTGGCCCTGATTCATTAGACACAGTATTATTTAGATACCGCCATGTCTACAGATGTGGTCTTAAAGGAAATACGACATATGAATTGGTATGGATTTTGTATTTCGGGAATGCATATTTTATGCTAATAGCACTTTTGCATCGAAAAATTCCGTTCTTCAAATTAATACATAATGGAGGGGGCTTGAGTATTGATAACGCAAACTTTAATTAATGTAACACAATAACCTTGTTAATTACTCTATCTATTACCAATACACAACATTAAAAACTTTTGCTTATTCTGTTGCAATAAGACAATGCTATATTTTTAACAGACTTGCAAAATTTAACTCTTATAGTATGTTTATATCACAAAAAACCTTTAATTTTACATTCTGATTTATTTTCCCAACCCAAACTTTAAATAATCATAATAGCAAACCAATTGCTTAAAATAACTATTTTTAATATAACCATTTCTGAAACATTGCATCAAAAATTGTTGTAACTCATCCATATTGATCTTCTCTTGCTCTAATAATGGGATATAATAAAAACAGTGTTTCTCATCATTATCTGCTATTAATTCAGTAAGAGTTGAATATTTATTTCGGATTAGATTTTCCTTCTTTGCATATGCCTTTGCCGTTGGATAGAATGATTCTTGAGACTTATCTTTAAAATAATTGTTAATTACAGCAGAACCTTTTTTTGTCAACTTTCCATCGTTTGTTAACAAATGCTCTGCGCGATAGTATTTGTAGAGAGGTATGCGAATGCGTTTTTTTAATAATTTAGGAATGGCGTCTGCTATAAACTCTTTAGCTGGAATATGTTTGTTATCAAATAAAACATCTTCAACAACATCTTCTATGCAAATTCCCAGCAAACCCTGTTTAGCAATGAAATTTGCGACACCTACCCCAACAACAAATTCTATGTCGTTCCCATTTTCATCTATATTAGTCAAATCTCCAATATAAATTTTATTTGTAGGCTCGTTAGTTTTTACAAATTCGTACACTGCATCTTTAAATCGTCTTAGAATTTTTATAGGTAATCTTTGTTTCAAATTTGCAAGTACTTCAAATAACGGGATAAATGAGTTTATTTTAATATGTTTGATTGGTAGAATTTTTCCATCAGACAAACTTAATGTACCATCAATTATAATTGGTTCGTCTTGCCCAGCGCTCCACTCAACGAAAATCAAACGATCTTTCAATTTTTCAATGTTATGTACTGCTAAACAATCTTTTAAAGAGAATAGTAACTCCAAAATATTGGGGTCGCTTATCGAATATCCTAAAAATATTACAGGATGCTCAACAAAAATAGTTAATAGTTTTGCAGCTAAGTATGCATTTCTATTTTTAAAATTAGTATAATCGTTAGATGTAACTATTAGAGATTCTGGAGAAGTAACACATCCATGTATTTTATAGATTTCCCCGATAGATATATTCTCAGAAAAAAGTAATTGTTCTTGTCCAATGTACGTTTTATAATCGCGAAAAGTTGTTTCCAGAAAAGTATCCCAATTTGTTGTAATTATCCCGTCTATTACAACGTTCTTCAGCAGTTCGATTTCTTCAAAATAATTCTCAGAATGTTCTTGATAGAGCAAAACAAATTTCGATAATTCAATTTTAAATGGTACTTCTGGCGAACCAATTCTTTTATCTTCATATTCTTTGCGGCTGTCGGAGAACATTGCGGCAGTCCACCATGTTTCATGAAATTCGGAAGCCATTAAAGATGCCAATTCTGGAAGATTGCCTTCGCTTTTCGAATCATAATAACCAAAATTTCGTTTGAGCATTAATTTTCTAGAAAAATCTTTCAATAGATTAAGCCAAGTGGGCATGTTAAGATAACGTCTCGATAATCCAGATCCTATAAATAGATAAGGATTAGTGCCTATTGCATTAATATGATTTGCAAAACTTTTCTTAAAATCAGCCATATAAGCAATCATTTTCAACAAAAATAAGTATAAAATTTTAATTTTAAAGGGACAAACTTTTGTAAAGGGGGATTATTCGAGTCTCCTTTACAAAGTCTGTCCGTTTGCATGTGAACGTCGCTTTTTGAGCGCTATATGGATCGTTCTTTCCGATTTACAGGGTAGAGAAACCCGTAATCCGTTCTTGATTCCCGTAAATCCGATTTTCTGATTTCGAGTCGATCGGGACAAAGATTTCAAAAGGGTCTATATTAAGACCCCCTGTCAAACTCTGTCCCACCTTACATGAAAGCATATGATCCGATAAAGGCGACTTTCGAAGCGACTTTCCCGTATGGCTTGATTTCCGAAAAAAGATCGCTCCCGCGGACGATCCACGAGAGCGATTCCTTTTCATCTATTCGATAAACCACCCGTATCGGGCGTCTCCTTCGATGGCTTTGCCGATTCCCTCGATCAGTCGGATCGCATTCAGCGAACGGTCCAGAAACGTGTCGATATAGCTCGACTTGTTGGCTCCCGTAAACAGATTGTACACCCGCCACAGGTCGATAGCGGAATCGTTCCCTCTGGAAAAATGTTCATCGCAATAGTACGCCTTCGCCACCGCATTGATGTGGCTGTCGGTAAACTCCATTGCGGGAAGCCCTTTCCGTTCCGTTTGAGGCAGATACTGATACAGCCGCGTCTTCCCGATCAGTTGGGCGAACTGGCGTTCGGTCAGGTATTGTTCCCGCATGGCCGACATCCGCTTTACATGGCGTTCGGCATCGTAAGACAGAAACAAACGCAAGGTCGCATCGAACAAATCCTGCACGCTCATGGCTCGCAGTTCGTTTTGATATCCGTCCGTCGAGACGCAAAGGTTACAGCAGACCAGATTCTTGAATCCGATAAAGACCCTGAACTTCTCCGCCGTCTTTTTCGAGTACAGGTTTTCGTGGTTATAGGCCCTTACGCCTCCGACGGAAAGATTCAGGCGGTTTCCCTCGATCTCCTCGTAAACGGACGGTATCTCGAAACAGAACATCATCCGCTCGTAGTAGATCGTCTTGTCCGATTCGAGCAGTTGGCCGACGGGTTTGTGGATCGCTTCGGGAATCCTCCCCTTGACGATATGAGATACCCGTATTTCGGGCTGGTCGATCACCTCGCAGGGGAACTGCTTATGCGCCGCGCTCCATACCGTCTCGATAAAGTTCTGATGAGAAACCGTCACCTCGTTGTCCTTGCTGAAGACGGGGACCACGCAATCCTGTTTCAGATGGGCCAGGTCGACGGATTTCGTATTCGACTCGATAAAGTGACGGGAAGAAGGAGAGGGATTCGTACCCAGCAGGGGAATGTTGCGGGCTTGGGATTCGGTTATCGGGACAGTCGGGGTTTCCGTTCCGTATCGGATGAATCCGTCGAACAGGTCGTAGCTTTCAGCAGGCCGCGACTGCGCTGTTTGTGCGTTCATGGTTCGGATGGGATTGAGGGTTGTTGATCGTTTGGTTGCACCATTGCAGGATCACCTGTCCTACGCGGGGAGAGATTATAAATTCGGGATGTCCCGTAAACAGTCCCGTGCGGTCCTTGCTGGCGACGGCCTTGTGATTCATCGCCATGTCGAGTACGGCGGTAAACTCGTAATCCACGTTGTCGCGCTGTACGGCTTTGAGTCCCACCTTTTCGGGAACCATCTTGCCGTTCTTGTCCGAGAGCACGTAATCCTGCTTGCTCCGCATCGTGCAGATCACATGGCAGGACGAAGAGAGGATACGTTGGATAAAGGCATTCTGACGCGGCGTGACCTTCGCCCAGTTGGCAAAGGAGTTGCCTTGTAAGTTGGCATGGAAATCCAGCAGGTAGTCCCAGCAGTGGGAGATACTGTCGATGATGATGACTTCGGCTCCAGCCTGTTCGCAGATGCCGATAGCTTCGACGTAGGTTTCGGGAGCGTAGTTCTCCAGCGTGAGTACCCGATAATCTCCCAGATGGGCGTAGAGGTCTGCCGATCCGTTCTCCGAGTCGATTACGGCCACTTTGCTCCAGTCGCCCGTCATCCCGTAGGCGATCAGCAGCGACGAGTAGGTTTTACCCGATCCCGATGCGCCTTGCAGGGCCAGCCGCATTTTGGCTTCCCTGCGTTGCGATTGTCTTAACTGCATAACTTAAATCTTTAAAGGGTTAATAAACGAGACAGCCGATCCTTGCGGGAACAGCCGAAATAAAAATACGGCAAGAGGGATTCTCCTGCCGTAAGAATTTTTCTCTGTCTTAGGCTTCGATCTGCCGATTTTTGCGGCAGGTTAGATAATCGGTCTAAGGCCCGACTGCTCGGTTTCCCATTTGGATATGGGGAGGGGGATAAAACAGGAGTACGTTACCGCATGGAAGATATGTTATATTCATATCGGCGAGAAGGACAAACATTGACGAGGGGGTTGTTTTAAGACCCCCTGTCGATGTCTGTCCGCCAGATTCAAAACTCATATCTCTTATTCCCGAACCGAAGCCCCCGATTGCCCCTGAGCTTACAATCTTCTATCTCGAAGAAGAGCCGTATGACCTTCTTGTCTACCTGACCGTTGAACGGAATCCCGTTTTCGGTTATCAGCCGTTTCATAAAAGCGTTCACTTCGGCTGTTTCCACGATGTCTCCCGTATGAAACCGCGCATAGACCGCCTTCTGCATTTTCGCCGAAGTGAGCAGTCGGTTTTCTTCCATTTGTTTTAGGGCAGATTCGATGTTGCGACGGTTATAGCCCAACTCTTCGATTCGCTTTTCCCCCAATATGACGAACGCTTGTGTCATGATGTTGAACTCGTCTCCGAGTTCGTCGATCAGAAATGCGGCTTCGGGATTGCAATTCTTTGCCTTGAGAGCCGAGAGCTGTCGGATCACCTCCTGCCACAACTCTTTCGAGTTCAACCCAGCCTTCTCCCGTTGCAAGCGATCTTCGTCCGTTATGGGGTATTCCAATCTATGGACATCCAGCCGAAACGGGGCCGTTTTATAGACTTCTTGCAGTGCGGAGGGCAGAGAGTAATAGCTCTTGATCTTCTCATCCTCCCGCGCATTGTCCCACATGAAATGGTTGCGCTTGCCTTCTCGGGTGACAAAACGCTTATAATCCATCCCTTTAAGGGCCTGTTGCTTGCACTCCGTCTGAATCTCGTTCGTCGTTTGCATTGCGGCAACGGCCATATACACGCTTTCCTCGTTTTCCAATCTGTACTCCAATTCCTCCCGCGAGAGGCACTGCAACCGATCGCTGGTATTGGCGATGTGGTAAGCCTTCGCTATGCCGTTGCGGAAACGACCGATTGCCTGAATGATCTCCGTATGGGGGTCGATGATGGAGTACGGAGCCCGTATCACATCCGAAAGAACGATAACGTGCGGCTTTCTGTCAAGATAAATGTCCACGGCCGAATAGAAGCGGCTCGTAAAGATATTGACTTCGGCCATCTCCCCGAGCGAATCGCTGGCATGGGGAAAGTTGAGCCGTTTCAGTTTCTTGACGCTCTTTTCGCTACAAAATATCTTACTGCGCCCCTGCAATCGGAAAGTCTGAATCAGGCTTAATGCCGTATCGGTCGAGTTCAGAAAGATACAGACCGTTTCATCTTTCAGCCTCTCCAGCAACTTCCGCAGTACGGCTACCGTATTATTGGTAATACAGAGGGTCAGAGGTTGTCGGTATTCATAAGAAGGAACGATCTTCAGCATCTCGAAACCCTGTTCCTCGAATCGCGGATCGGACGGGATGATCGGTGTGGCCGAAACCATCGCCTTGTTCCTGAACTTGAAAAAGTCCTCGACGGGCAGGTAGATGTCCCCGCGATAGCCTACGTCCTGTATCGTCTTCTCGCATTCGTCGAACAGCAGAAAATAGTCGTCGTAAACAGGGGTCGAAGTTTCGTACATCGCTGGGATCACCTTCTTGTCGAATCCTTCGGGCGTGGTAATGATCTTGCGATAGCCGTCCTGTTCCCCCGCAAGGTACTCCTTCAGATCATCTTTTGTCGTCCCCTCATAGACTGGCATCAGGAAAGGGTGCTGCTGTTTCTTCCCGATGATTACGGGTACGTTCGGCTCGATGATAATCGAGTTCCTCGGCGCATTGATCTCCAACGTCGTGGCTCCACAGCCCGTAAGGGTCTTGTTCAAAATTACATTGTTGGGAATCAGGGACAGTACATCTGACAAGTACTGGCCTGAATTTAGTGTTATCGCCTTTTTTATCATATTATAAACGATTTATAGGAACAGAAGGGCGAGTGGTTAAACCCGCCCCCTGTCCGTTCAACATCATTAAGCCAGCAACGCGGTTACGTCGGCAATCTCTTCGGAAGGCATAATCACCTTGCCGTTCGGGAAGTGGTACTTTTGCGTCAGGTAGCCCGTCTCTTCCGTCTCGGTGTACTCCTCTTCGGCGGTTGTGGCGAGTTTCTCCAGTTTTGTCGCGATCGCCTCCAGCCAGTCGGACTGGCAGCAGATTTCCCGATCGGAGTCGAAGTCCGTGATCTCGGGCAACTCGGTCCCTTGCAGGTAGGCCAACAGATATTCCCCGATCTGTCGGTTGAGCAGCAGTTTCCCGTCCAGTTCGATCCGCCCTTTGCGGATGCCCAGCCAGACATATCCGCATCCCGCCACGTCCACTCGCGGAGTAAGGATCAGTTTGTCGATCCCTTTGCTGACGGCAGCGGTCAGCGTCCGCACCATCTTCGCGTTCGTGTCGAACTTCATTTTGACAAGGCGGAGCGGCGTCCTCGCCTCCCGTGCATCGTTCTGCCGTTCGTTAGCCAACTGTGCCAGTCCTTCACTCCCATTATTAGTGATTTGATTTTCAGTAATTTGTATCATAATATTATGTTTAAATAATCTTGCCTACTCTTGCGTCTTGCGGATTTTCGGCTTACCTCCAGACTCCGATTCGATGCGCGCTCTGATTCATCATCCATGAACAAAAGTCTGACTTTGGGAAAAGAATAAATAAAAAGAATAGGCAGTCAAAACACCACCTATTCTTTTACTTTTACGGAATTAGAAACGCGCTACTGGAATACGAGGTCGTCGAACAGATGGGTAGGGCGACGTAACGGCGAAGTCGGGCTATTCAGTGCTTCTGCAGGTAAGGAATGAGAAGGGAAACGGGGCATTTCCTTTTTAGATAGGATATATTCTATGGTAGACCGCATTTTTAACGGATCATTGTCTTTGTCGGTAAACAACCCCAAATAGATGAGATAATTGACGATGATCTGACAAAGCCTGGTGCTGATGTGAGTCTTATCCTGAGCGAAATCCTTGAACATCGTATAGGTTCCGTAAATGATCGGATAGATATTCGGATTGTCAAGAGAACGGCCGACTCGGGTCAGTTGCTTCAATTCCGTTTTGGCTTCTTCAAGGGAGTGAATATTCCAAAGGTGATCTTCGCAATACTTCAGCAGTGCAGAACGGAAAATCCAGTTGTCGAAGTTATCCAGCGATATGCGTTTCTGCCATTTGGAAAACCCTTTGTTGATAGTCAGGATCGTTTCGTTTTTCGCTCCTCGTTTATAGGGTAATTCTTTAATGAAGATATACAGTCTGAGCAGGTCGCTCCGCAAGTTATTTTCGTAATAACAGTCAGTATCATAGAGTTCTTCTTCGTAGAATTTATATCTATCTTCTTGAAGAATCAAGGCATGTTCGATGGCTATAAGTACGTAATACAAAAGAATGCCTTGGTCTAGAGGGATAGGCTCGACATATTTAGAGGCAGACTCACTGCTGAAAAATATAGCTTTCTGTTCCTCAAACGTATGATGTGAATATATAGTTTGATAGTCGGGAGGAGAAAATTCTTTTCCTTGCATTGTGGTAGGGTTAAGTTCTTGGTCGGTAAAATAGAAAGCATCCATCCCGTAATATTTCTCGGCGATCTCGATCACCCGAATAAAAGTATTCCTGTCGAGAGAGTAAGAATGTATTGCCTTGTCGCTCATGGCCTTTATGTGTTTGATAGTCAAATATACGAATAAAGAACGAAAAAGGACAGACTTTGGAAAAGGGGCTTATTTCATACCCCTTTTCAAAGTTTGTCCATCGACCAAATACTATAACAAATGCTTCATCGCTTCGTCGATCTGAGAGTTCTCGAACGAATCCAAGTAGATTTGAGTTGTGGCAAGGTCGGAATGACCGAGGGATTCAGAGATGATCGCAATGTTCACTCCCGAACGCTTGAGTACGGTCGCATACGTGTGTCTCGCTGCATAGGTAGTCAGATGCGTTTCGATACCTGCTAATTTTGCCAACTCGCCCAACTCCCGATTGATTTTGGCCGTAACTTTATGAAGTCTGTTGTACTGTTGTAAATCGGTCATGTGCATAGCCTTATTAAGAATCGGAAAGATATAATCGGTTTCCGAATGGTCGGGTCTGCTATATTTGGCGATGATTGCAGAAGCGACAGGCATTAACTGGCAACTGATGTTTTTGCCCGTTTTGCGACGTGTGTAATAGATACGCCCGTTACGGATGTTGCGGTACTCCAATCGGGCTATATCTCCGATATTGATTCCTGCTGTAAAGTAGGTAAACAGAAATATATCCCTTGCCAGAATCAAATAAGGCGATGCCGATTCGGGCAGTCCGAAATCTATGATCCGTCGCAGTTCCTCTTTGGTAATGGCCCTTTTACGAGTAGCCGTCCAAAGCCGACCTGTTTTGAACTTTACGAACGGATTGACTTTCGGCGCAAAGAGTTCTTCCGCCAGCGCCTTGTTGTAAATCGCCTTGAACACGCTGAATTTGGTGGCGATACTGTTATCCTTGTTGCCTCGTTTACGCAGGAACAGTTCAAGATCGTTCAGATACACCAAATCAATCTCTTCCAACCGTATATCGGCGTTGCGGAATTGACCGATCAGAGAAAATACGGTTTTGACCTTCGAGGCCGAATTGTATTTACCGAGCGATTCGAGACGGGCGATCTCACGTTCGAAACAATCCGAAACGGTGCATTTAATCCTTCTGCTTTTCGATTCGAACAGGGTTTCCAGCGTAACGGGAATCTCAAGAATTTCCAATTTTTGTATTTTCCGCTCGTACTCTCGAAGAACGGTTTCGATTCGTTGCTGTAAAATAGCGGATTCGGGGCATGATTGCCGAATCATTTGCTGTTGCTTGTCCCAATGATCGGGAAGTAAGGAAATCCCCAAGCTGACGAACTTACTCTTACGTTCGTGGGTAAACCGAATGAACAAAGGCGAACACCCGTTTTTATAAACGATGTCGCCTTTCTGCACAACTCTGATATTCATAATTTTGCATGAATACGCAGATTGTCGTTTCGAGTGATTCTATGTAACACATTATGTAACACACAGGGCCCTCAAAATGCCTTCTGAGGCAGGATGATTCCCGATTCTTCGGCATAGGCACAAAACAAAGGCGACCGATAATCGATTGATTACCAGTCGCCTTGAAGTGGTCCCCGTGGGGCTCGAACCCACGACCCCAACATTAAGAGTGTCGTGCTCTACCAACTGAGCTAGAGAACCATTGCTGAACGCGAGTGCAAAGATAAGTCGAAAATTTTATTTATGCAATATTTTTCCGCAAAAGTCCGCTTTTCTCCGTCCGAACAGAACAAGGCCGCCCGCTCTATTCGTATTCCCCGCTCTTAAGCCGGCTTACTTCCATCGGCGAAAGGAAGCGCCAGCCGCCGCGCTTGAGTTTCTTCTTCGTCAGTCCGGCGAAATAGACCCGGTCGAGCTTTTGGACCGAGTAGCCGAGCGACTCGAAAATACGGCGCACGATCCGGTTGCGGCCGGAATGTATCTCGATGCCCACTTCCTTGCGGTTTTCGCTGACATAGCTGATCTCATCGGCATGAATCTCCCCGTCTTCGAGCGTGATTCCCTCGGCTATCTTGGTCATATCGGCCTGTGCCAGCGGCTTGTCGAGAGTCACCTGATAGACTTTCTGCTTATTGTAACTCGGGTGCGTCAGCTTGCGGGTCAACTCGCCGTCATTGGTGATGAGCAGCACGCCCACGCTGTTTTTGTCGAGCCGTCCGACCGGATAGACCCGCTCGGCGACAGCACCTTTCAGCAAATCCATGACGGTCTTGTCGGCATGCGGGTCGTCGAGCGAGGTGACGAAGCCCTTGGGTTTGTTCATCACGATATAGACTTTTTTCTCCCCTTTGATGACCGACCCGTTGAAACGCACCTCGTCGTCCGGATTGACTTTCGATCCCAGTTCGGTCACGATCTGTCCGTTGACAGCCACCAGACCGGCCGTAATCAGGTCGTCGGCCTCGCGGCGCGAACAGATACCCGAGTTGGCGATAAAACGGTTCAGACGAATCGCCCCCGCCGGCTTCGGAGCGTCGAATCTCGGGTAGCTGCTCGTCCGGCCGTCACGATGCGAATGTCCTGCTCCCTGCTTTTTCGGTTCGTAGCGCTTGTCGCCACGCGTATCGCGGTATCCGTCCCGGGACGGATACCGGTCTTCCTTGCCGCGACGATTGTCCCGGTTCCATGACTTCGCCGCGGTCTGCGGACGGCCGCCGTGCGGGAAAGAACGGGAGTCGGCATCGGGCGGTTTGCGCCCCCCCTTCGGCCGGTCGTCCCGTTCATACCGATTGTAGGAGCGTTCCTTGGGCTCATCTTCCCGATTCCACGACCGTTCCCCGCGGTCGAACCGACGATAGGATTTTTCCCGGGGAAACTCGTCGCGCCGGCGGTTGTCCTTCGTGAAGTTCGGATTGAAAGAGTGCCGCTTCCCGCCGTCGCCGAACGGACCGTCGGAACCGGATCTTACGTCCCGCGCGGGTCGGCTGATTCGCGGACGCTTGTCCTTAACGAAAGGCGACGGGTCCCCGTCATGGTCGAAACTTCTCGAATCGTCGCGACGGGAGTAGTTTCCGAAGCGGTCGCCGCGGCGGTCTTCGCCGGCGAAACCCTTCTTTTTTTTCGGATCGAATGTGCTCATGGATCGGTATGCGCTAAGTTTACTCGAGTACCTGCGCCGAGGCTTTTCCGCCGCCGGCGCACGGTCTGCAAATCGGTTCAAAGGTATGGCTTATTTTTTACAATTTGCCATATATTTGCAATCTATTTGATTGCATATGAAATACAATTTTGACGAGGAAATATGCCGGGAAGGCACTTCTTGCGAAAAATTCGACCTGCGGGACGAGATTTTCGGCCGGGACGACGTCATTCCGCTCTGGGTCGCCGATATGGACTTCGCCGCACCGCCCGAGGTCACGGAAGCAATACGCAAGCGGGCGGAACATCCCGTTCTGGGCTATTCCTACCGGTCGGACGCCTATTGGAACGCCATCATCGGCTGGGTCGAACGGCACGGAGGCTGGAAGCTGCGCCGCGAGTGGCTCGACTTCACGCCGGGGGTCGTATCGGGGATCGTTTTCGCGCTCAGGGCATTCACATCGGAAGGAGACGGAGTCGTAATCCAGCCGCCGGTGTATCATCCGTTCGCGCGGCAGACCCGTCTCAACGGACGGCGCGTTCTCGAAAATCCGCTGATACAAGCGGCGGACGGACGGTTCGTCGTCGACTTCGACGATCTGGACCGCCAGTTGTCCGGAGCGAAAGCGTTGCTGATGTCGAATCCGCACAATCCGACCGGGCGCGTCTTCACCCGGGAAGAACTGACGCGCATCGGCGAACTGTGCGTGAAGCACGACATACTGATCCTCTCCGACGAAATCCATTCCGACCTGATATACGACCCGCACCGGCATCTGCATATCGCCGCGCTCGACGAGCGGTTCGCGCGCCGGACGGTCACGTTCATCGCGCCGAGCAAGACATTCAACATGGCCGGGCTCTCTACGTCGGTCGTCATCGTGCCGGACGACTCGCTACGCCGGCGTCTGCAGACCGAGCTGGCCAAGCTGCATGCCGATCAGGGCAACATATTCGGAGCCGTTGCGCTGGAAGCGGCTTACAGTCGGTGCGACGAGTGGCTCGAGCAACTGATCGACTATCTGGACGGAAACGTGAACTACGTGCTCGACTTTTTGCGCGACCGCATGCCTTCCGTTCGTGCGGTCCGGCCCGAAGGCACCTACCTGATGTGGCTCGATTTTCGGGAATGGCCCATGACCCACGAGCAGACGTACCGCCTGCTGATCGACCGGGCAGGACTCGGTGTCAACGAGGGATCGATGTTCGGCGAGCAGGGACGCGGCTGGATGCGTTTCAACATCGCCTCTCCCCGCCGGGTAATCGAACGGGCCATGGACCGGCTCTACCGCGCCGCAGCCGCAGAAGGGCTGGCCGGTCCGGCCATTCGGAACCGATAGGACATCGCACGCGCGGATATTTCCTCCGCCGTGCCGGGACAGGAAGCGCCGGAGCGTACCGGCAGTAAAAGAATCGGGAGCGATGCGATAGGCGGTTGCATCGCTCCCGTGCTAATTTGTTGGGAGGGGAATAATATTTGATTGTTTGCTTTTATAATTTATAACTTGGCATTTTTCGCTTCAGGTTTGTACGTTTCATTCGATCGTCATTCCTTTTGAAACAAACATAACGGAGATTTCAGCTCATTGCAAGAGGACAAAGATTTTCCGGAGGGCATATTTACAAAAACACACCGCTGATTATCAAATTATTGCAAGGCAGCCAAAAAAACGCCACAGGGAACAGGAGGACAAGCTCTTTTTATTTAACGAACTAATTTGCAACTAATTGGCATCATCCTGGCCTGGTTGCTCGCCGACTTGCATCATCCATCGGGCAAAAGACGTGTAAAAAAAATTGTTTTTCCTTGCTTTTTTAATGTTTATCCTTCCCAAATGAACCGAAAATGAAACTTTCCCGGACTTTCCGAAACGAAAAAAGCCGGCTCATCAGAGCCGGCTTTCTCGACGGAACCGGTTTCGACGCGTTATTTCGGCCCCGACTTTTTGATATCCTTGATACGCAACTGCGGCGTAACCGTCCCCCGATAGTGATTCTCGACGACCGTATAGCAGACGTCGATTCCCCGGCCCGAACGGACATGCTCGTACAAGGCCGGCTGCTGGAAAGCGATGGCCGGAATCAGCGTATTGGGCTTCTGTCCCTGAATCAGGTCCATTTTCAGATGCTCCCGCTCGGCTCCCACCAGCCGGGCGTCGCCGCGATTGCTGACGCCGCGCGTGACGAACACCGGCGAGTTGTTGCCCGGGCCGAACGGCTGGAAGCGGTTCAGCGTCGAGCGGAACTGCGGCGTGATATCGCTGAACAGCAGCTCGGAGTCGATCTCGACCTGCGGAATCAGCATCTGGGGATCGATGTGCCGTTCGACGTATTCGTTGAAGCGGCGCGTGAACTCGTCCACGTTCTCCGGCCGCATCGTGAGCCCGGCCGCATAAATGTGACCTCCGAAATTCTCCAGCAGGTCCGAGCACGACTCGACGGCTTGATAGAGATCGAACCCCGGCACGCTCCGCGCCGATCCCGTCACGAAGCCGTTGCTCATCGTCAGCACGACGGTCGGACGGTAATAGGTCTCGATCAGGCGCGACGCGACGATCCCGACGATGCCTTTCATCCATTTCGGATTGTAGATCACGGTGCTCTTGCGGGCCTTCATCTCCGGATTGCGCTCGATCAGCTCGTGCGCCTGCTGCGTGATCGAACGGTCGATGTTCTTGCGATCCTGATTGCACGTATCGATGAAAGCGCCGTATTCGGAGGCTACCTCCTCGTCGCGCGCGACCATCAGATAGACGGCCGAATGCCCGCCGGACGGGGCGGCGTTCTCGTCGTCGGAGTCGACCTCCATGCGCCCTGCGGCGTTGATGCGAGGCCCGATCTTGAATACGATGTCGTCGATCGTGATCTGGTGCTTGTCGAGCCCGCAGATCTTGATGATCGACAGAAGTCCCTTGCCGGGCTTCTCGTTCAGCCGCTTGAGGCCGTAATGGGCCAAAATCCTGTTCTCCCCGACCAGAGGGACGATGTCCGACGCGATGCTGACAACCACCAGATCAAGCAGGCACTCCACCTCCGAGAAAGGCAAACCCTTGTACCGACAGTACCCCTGCAACATCTTGAACCCCACTCCGCAGCCGGAAAGTTCCTTGAACGGATACCCGCAATCGACCCGCTTGGGATCGAGCACGGCCACCGCGTCGGGAATGGTATCTCCGGGCAGATGATGATCGCAGACGATAAAGTCGATTCCCTTGGACTTGGCATAAGCCACCTTTTCCGTCGCCTTGATCCCGCAATCGAGCGCGATGATCAGCTTGACCCCCTTGCGCTGTGCATAGTCTATCGCCTTGATCGACACGCCGTACCCTTCGGTATAGCGGTCGGGGATGTAGAACAGCAGCGAAGGGTGGCCCTGCCGTCGCAGGAACGAATAGACGAGCGCTACCGCCGTCGTGCCGTCCACGTCGTAATCTCCGTAGACCATGACCGGCTCGCCGCGGCGTACCGCCTCGTCGGCTCTGCGCACGGCCCGGTCCATATCCTTCATCAGGAACGGGTCATGCAGGTTCTCCAGTTTCGGATTAAAGAACTGCCATGCTTCCTCGTGTGTTTCGATGCCGCGCTGAACAAGTAGGTTGGCAAGCACCGGAGGAATGCCCAGCGCGGCAGAGAGATTCTCTACCTTCGCAGGATCCCCTTGGGGCTTGATCACCCATCTTTTTTCTGCTGACATAACCTTTATTTATTTTAACGTCTTATTTTCCAAATCGTCCGGCCGCATGTCCGGCTCGGGCCGGGCTAATAGCTCACCCGGCAGCCGGCAAGCTCGCCGAAATGCGCGGCGAAGCGACGCGCCACCTCTTCCAACGACGGCCGGGCTCCCGTCTCTTTCTCGATCGAGGTAACCCCCTTGTCGACAAAGCCGCAAGGATTGATGTACGAGAAATAGCGCAGATCGGTCGTCACGTTCAGCGCGAACCCGTGCATCGTCACATAGCGCGAAGCCTTGACCCCGATAGCGCAGATCTTGCGCGCGCGCGGCGTGTCGCCCTCGATCCAGACGCCGGTCGCCCCGTCGAGCCGCCCGGCCTCGATACCGTACTCGGCCACGGTCCGTATCACGCACTCCTCGACAGTCCAGACATACTCCTTGAGGCTCAGTCCGAGACGCTCGAGGTCCAAAATCGGATAGCCGACCAACTGACCGTATCCGTGATAGGTGATGTCCCCGCCCCGGTCGGTATGGAAGTAGCTCGCCCCGATCGAACGCAGGAATTCGTCGCTTACGAGCATATTGGACTCGTGACCGCTCTTGCCGAGCGTGTAGACATGCGGATGTTCCACCATCAGCAGCGTCTGCCCGGCCCCGATACCTGCCTTTTTCGCCTCGAGCAACTCGTCGAACAAGCGCTTCTGCATCTCCCACACGGCTCCGTACTCCGCTCGCCCGACATACCTGTAAGTAACGCTTTCCACGATCCGTTTATTTTGGGGTACGACAGCTTCTCATGGCCTTCTCGGCCATATAGGACGAGCGGACCATAGGTCCGCTCTCCACGTAGCGCAGTCCCCGCGCAAGGGCCTGCTCCTTATACCAAGCGAATTTCTCGGGAGTTACGTATTCGGCCACCGGCAAATGGCGCAGCGACGGCCGGAGATACTGTCCGATCGTCAGAATCTGCACGCCTGCCTCGACCAGATCGTCTACGGCTTCGAGCACCTCGCTGTCGGTTTCGCCGAGGCCGACCATCAGGCCGCTCTTGGCCGTCAGCCCCCGGCGAGCTATGTGAGCGAGCGTCCGCAGACTCACCTCGTATCGGGCGCGCGAGCGCACCTGAGGCGTCAGCCTCCGCACCGTCTCGATGTTGTGCCCGAGAATGTCCGGACGCGCGTCGGCAACCAGGTCGATCAGCTCCTCGCGCGCGTCGAAGTCGGGAATCAGCAGCTCGATCGTCGTATCGGGATTCAATTCCCGCACCGCGCGCACGGACTCGGCCCACAAGGCGGCTCCGCCGTCGGGCAGGTCATCGCGGTCCACCGACGTGACCACGCAGTGTTTCAGTCCCATAAGTGATATGGAACGGGCGAGCTTCCGCGGCTCGTCCGGATCGGGCGGTAACGGCTTCCCCGTAGCTGTCGCGCAGAACTTGCACGAGCGAGTACATATGTCGCCCAAGATCATGAAAGTAGCCGTGCGCCGACTCCAGCACTCGGCCTGGTTCGGGCAACGGCCGCTGCTGCAAATCGTATGGAGCCCGTGCTCCCGGACGATGCGAGCGACCTCGCCGAACTTTTCGCTCCGGTGGAGCTTGATCTTCAGCCAGTCGGGTTTTCTATGTCGCGTTACCTCATCATGGTAATCAGGCATTTGAGCGTTTTATTTACTTTCCAATTGCTACAAATGTAGCATTTTTTATTTTAAAACGGGAATAATCCGCCGGATTTATTGAGCGGTTCGGTCGGAGGAATGGCAGACGGCACATCGGGCAAGCGAATCCGCGTATTCCCCGCCCCGGACGATCGTCTCCGGTAAATGGCGGACCGCCCAAACAAGCGGACGGCCAAACGGAAACCAGTCGGACCGGACAAGAAGCAACGGTACGGAGATACACGCACTTAAGGAATGTACCAATCAACGGAGGAGAAGACGGCCACCGCTTCCGAGACAAAACGAAACGTCCTCCGGCACTGGCCAAAGGACGTTTCGAGCCCGGTGATTCCGGCGCGGTTCGAACGCGCGACCCACAGCTTAGAAGGCTGTTGCTCTATCCAACTGAGCTACGGAACCGTAGCGACACGGCAAAATTAGCGCAATTATTCCGAATATGCAATACGAGCGACCGGGTTTCGGCCACGGACCGAGGGACAAGCATCCGACGACCGGTCCTGCTCCCATACTCCCTGTCAAACTGCGCTCGGCCACATAATGAAAAGGCTCCGCAACGCCCCTCTTCCGCTTCATCGGACCGCCCGTCCTCACATAAGGAGAGTCGTCCGCATTACCCGCCGGAAAGCAGCTCGCCGTTCGGACGAAAAGCGGTCCTTCGGTCCGAACAGCGCGAAACGCAAAAAGAATCGCTCCTACCGCATCGCTCCCGATAGAGCGCATACCGATTCCGCGAAACGGACAAACGGCATTCCAACGCGCAGGCCCGACCGATCCGAAACGCATTCTGCAAAATCCGTCCCTATTACCTCATTCGCCCTTTTCGGTAACATATTATCGAAAAACCCGGCCACACTACTTATAAAACACACCTCATACGAGCCGAAACGATTACGAAGTGACGATTTCAAAAAAAACCGGGCATAACCTCCTCATTCGCAGAATAACAAAAAAAAGCGTATATTGCCGCGCAAAAGAAGATTTACGAATTATTAAACATTGCTTTTATGAAATTTAATTTACGCTATTTGGCTAACCTGTTCGTCGCCGCTCTGCTTTTCTGTGCGACGGGCTGCAAGGACGACGACACGTCGGGTCCCGAAATGCCTGCCGTCAAGATCGCGCCGGGCGCGACGACCGCCAGCAGCATTTCCTTTACCGCAACGCCCGAGTATGCCGACGCGGCCGCATACGTCTGCGTGGAAAAGGGCATGCTGATTCCCTCGGCCGAAAATATCCTTGCCAACGGCACGGCCCTGACTCTCGACAAGGAATCGCTCGTCGAAGTGAAGAACCTGAAAGATACGACCGTATATGTCGTGGCCGCAGCAGCCAAAATGGGCGATCAGATCGGAAACGTCGTCTCCGTCGAGATCAAGACGGGGGCATACGACGGCGTGCTCAATATAATCGATGCCACGCAGTCCGTCATTTCGTACCATATCAAGCCGACGTCGGACAGCCGGTATTATCATCTGGCCATTCCGAAAGCCTACTGGGACTATCAGATCGAGGGCGAGAGCGCTTCGGAGGCCGAACGGATCAAGACCGCCATGCTGAAACAGCTCGGCTCGGTCGACCGGGGCGAGAAGACCTATACCCTGACCGATGGCGAAAAGGATGTTCACAAAAACCTGACACAAGTATTCCCGGCTACGGAGTATCTGCTGGTGAAGGCCGACTGCGATGCGGAAGGCAACCTGACGAGCGCTCTCGATACCCTGACGTTCGAGACAGCAGAAAATTCCGTTTCGGCCGCCGAAATAACCGTCGAGCTCTCCCGGATCACTTCGTCCGGCGTAACGATCCGCTGCGTGCCGGGCGCCATTCTGAACCGCTATTATATCGGTATCGAAGAAACGGCCGTAGTCAATCAGTACATCGAGAAGTACGGAAAGGAAGCATGGAAGCGCGTCCTGATGGCCGGAAGCCAACCGTTCGAACACACGATCAGCACCTCCGTCAGCGGCAAGAAACCGACCGTCGACTACACCGTGTATGCCGTCGGAATCGACGACGACCGGAACTTCACGGACCTGTTCCAGAAAAATTTCACGACGAAGCAGTCGGCGATGCCTACCGTCGCGCTCGATTACGAGCTTAAGGACGACGGACAGGGACGCAATCCGTACAACACTATTTTCTTCAATATCAAGACGACCGATGCGGACATGATCAAATACGTAACCGCCTCGACCGCCGAAATAACCGAAATCCGCAACGAACTGGGATTATCGGACGAAGAAATCGTAACGCTCGTCGGCGATACGCTGCCCGACAACTATACCGATTTGGCCAACGGCGAGAACGGGTTGCCGTTCAGTTATAGCGGACTCTCTTCCGGCACCTCCTATACGCTGATCGTTCAGGCGCTCAACGGCGAATACTCGAAGGTGGAGGTCCTGAGCGCTTCGACTCAAGAGATTCCGCGCGTAGAATCGCAACTGTTCGACAAGCTCCCGGGCGAATGGTCGGCAACGATAAACGGACTGGGCAGCCAGAATCAGGATTCGACCTACACGTTCGACGTGACGATCGCCGCCGGTGTCAACGAGGCGACAGCCGAAGAATATCGCAAGCACAATCTGCTCGTTTGTCTGGGACTCGCCGACTTCAACTATTACGGGCCGGAAGAATTGGTAGCCAACAACTTCCCGCAATCCGTCGCCAATGAGGCCTACGGTCCCAAATGGTTCCTCCAGATCGCCGAAGGCGACGAGGTGACCGTGCTGTGCGACACCGAACGCAACCTGTTCGACTGGGCGCAGCAAGGTACGTTCTATCTGATGGGCATCAACGAGCAGGTCGTCTTCGAGCCGTTCCCCGTCGAGGTAAGCGACGATTTCAACACGATCAAGGTAAAGACCGCCGTTTACGAAGGGGCTGATTACTTCATGGGAGCCGGCTATCTGGTCTCTTCCAACAGAGTCAGTCTTGCCTTCATAGGCACGTCGGAAATGACGCTGACCCGTAAGGCCGACGGCAATACGGTACTGAACCAGGGGCTCCGCATGCCCGGCCGCCATTCCGAATTCACGCTTAAGAAACCGGGCAGCCTGCTCGAACGGATTTCCTGCGAAAAGGTTCATTTCGACGTGACGCCGGCCGCAGAAGCCCACAGCTACGAAAGCTACGAGCAACCTCAAATGAAGCTGATGGAAGTGCCTTTCGCCGCATTCGACGAAATAAGAAAAGAGGTAAAATAGAACCGAGACCGATTCCCGCGCAAGCACGCGCGAGGTTAAAAGATACCTGCGGAAAACTCCGCAGGTATCTTTTTTATGAATACAACAGAGAACCGATACACAGACGGGGGTATCCCACGGGCCTCCGCCCGCCCGAAAGAACGTAACGCGCTTCGTCCCGGACCGGCCCGTAACCGGGAGAAACCGAAAGTGCCGAACGATAAAAACGGGACGAAAAGCCCGACCGGCAACCGGGAGTATGGACGGATCTCAAACGGCAAACCACTGAAAAAACGCATGACAGCCCGACATAACCGAAAAATCGACGAACGTTTCTTACTTTGGATATACCGATCCTATCGGAAGACCCGTACAGAAAACATCGTACGGCACGCTTATGAGATGAAAACGGTCATCGTCGATCCGGTCCTCGGCATCGGCACCCGATCGGACTCACCGCAAAAACCGGCGTATCCCTGACAGCCAACGGGTCCCGACGTCCGTATCGCGCTGAAACGGATATACGCCGGCACGACAAGACCGTTTCGCCGTCTCACACGGGACCGCCGCTGTCCGGCTTAGACCCGGAAATCAGAAAACCGATCGTTCTGAGAAATGCAGGACAATCGACCGAAAACAGAAATCGCCCCGGCCAGTTTGCCTTTGGTCGGGGTGAAATCGCAAGGGAGGATAAACGTTCCGGAGAACCTTGTCAAAACATATCTGCAAGCGCGACAGACAAGCGTCTCCGTCAGAGCACGATGTTGACGATCTTGCCCGGAACGACGATCACTTTCTTCGGAGTCCGGCCTTCGGTATATTTGCCGACGGCCGGGTCGGCCAGCACGGCCGCCTCGACCTCGGCCGGCGACAACGCGGCGGGCAGGCTTTTCTTGAAGCGGACCTTACCGTTGAACGACACGGGGTATTCGACGCTCTGCTCAATCAGGCAGCGCTCGTCGTACTCCGGGAAACGCGCGTCGAAAACGGAATCTTCGTGTCCGAGCTTCTCCCATATCTCCTCGGCGATGTGCGGAGCGAACGGAGCGATCAGCACCGCCAGCGGCTCCAGTACGGCCCGCTTCGTGCACTTCAGCGCGCCGAGTTCGTTCTGACAGATCATAAAAGCGCTGACCGAAGTATTGAACGAAAAGTTCTCGATATCCTCGGTCACTTTCTTGATCGTTTTGTGCAGCACTTTCAGCTCGTCGGCCGTCGGCTCGCCGTCGGTCACGACCGGACGACCGTCGCGGTCGAAAAACATCCGCCAAAAGCGGCGCAGGAACTTGTGCACGCCGTCGATGCCGTTCGTGTCCCACGGCTTGCTCTGCTCGAGCGGTCCGAGGAACATTTCGTACATGCGCAGCGTGTCGGCTCCGAAGTCGCGGACGATCTGGTCGGGATTCACGACGTTGTACATCGACTTCGACATCTTCTCGATAGCCCAGCCGCAAACGTACTTGCCGTCCTCGAGCTCGAACTCGGCGTCGGCGTACTCGGGCCTCCAGCGGCGGAACGCCTCCAGATCGAGCACGTCGCCCCGAACCATGTTGACGTCGACGTGAATCTCCTGCGTGTCGTAGCGGTCCTTGAGGCCCAGCGAGACGAAACGGTTCGTTCCTTTGACACGGTAGACGAAGTTCGACCGGCCTTGGATCATGCCCTGATTGACGAGCTTGCGGAACGGCTCCGGCTCGCAGACATAGCCCAGATCGTACAGGAACATGTTCCAGAAGCGCGAGTACATCAGGTGTCCCGTCGCATGCTCGATGCCCCCGACGTACAGGTCGACGCTGCGCCAGTATTCGTTTGCCCGCTTCGAGACGAGTTCGCTGTCGTTATGCGGGTCCATGTAGCGCAAGTAATAGGCCGACGATCCGGCGAAACCGGGCATCGTGCTCAGCTCGTACGGATACCCTTCGGGCGTCTGCCATCCCTCGACGCGCGCCAACGGCGGCTCGCCCTCGGCCGTCGGACCGAAGTTCTCGATCGGGGGAAGCTCGAGCGGCAAGCAGTCCTCGGCGAGCGGGCGGGCGATGTCGTCCTTGTAGTAAATCGGGAACGGTTCGCCCCAGTACCGCTGGCGGCTGAAAATCGCGTCGCGAAGGCGATAGTTGACCCGGCGGCTGCCGAAGCCCCGGCGCTCGACCTCGGCGATCATCGCCGGTATGGCCTCCTTCACGTCCATACCGGTCAGGAAATCGGAGTTGATCATCCGGCCCGCTTTGGCATCGTACGACGCGACCGAAAGGTCGCCCCCCTCGACGACCGGAATGATCGGCAGGTCGAAATGCTTTGCGAAAGCGTAGTCGCGGCTGTCGTGCGCCGGAACGGCCATGATAGCCCCCGTGCCATAGCCCGCCAGCACGTAGTCGCTGATATAGATCGGTATCTCCGTCCCGTTGAACGGATTGATCGCATAGGCCCCGGTGAACTGTCCGCTCACGCGCTTCGTGTCGGCCATGCGCTCGCGCTCGGAGCGTTTTTTCGTCTCCTCGATATAGCGCTCGACCGCCTCGCGCTGCTCCGGCGCGGCGATCTTACCGACCAGCGCGTGCTCCGGGGCGAGCACCATGAAAGTGGCCCCGAAAATCGTATCGGCCCGCGTCGTGAACACCTCGAGCTTCTCGTCGAAGCCCTTCAGTCCGAAGAATATCTGCGCGCCCTCGCTGCGCCCGATCCAGTTGCGCTGGATCTCCTTGAGCGAGTCGCTCCATTCGAGAGTGTCGAGCCCGTCGAGCATCCGCTGGGCATAAGCCGTCACGCGCAGCAGCCACTGCTTCATCCGCTTCTGCACGACCGGATAGCCGCCCCGCACCGACAGGCCGTCCTTCACCTCGTCGTTCGCGAGCACGGTTCCCAGTTCGGGACACCAGTTCACGAGCGTGTCGGCGCGGAATGCGAGACGGTAGTTCTGCAACACGCCCTCGCGCTCGGCCTCGTCCATCGCTTTCCACCGGGCAGCCGTGAACGAAAGCTCCTTGGTGCACGCCACATTCAGTCCCTCGGTTCCCGATCGGTCGAACGCCTCGACGAGCCGTTCGATCGGCATGGCCCGGTTCTCGTCATAGCTATAGTAGCTGCCGAACATTTTCAGAAAGGCCCATTGCGTCCAATGGTAATATTTCGGGTCGCAAGTACGCACCTCGCGATCCCAGTCGAAACTGAAACCGATCTTGTCGAGCTGTTCGCGGTAACGCGCGATGTTGCGCTCGGTCGTGACGGCCGGATGCTGGCCCGTCTGGATCGCGTACTGCTCGGCCGGCAGCCCGAAGGCATCGTATCCCATCGGGTGCAGCACGTTGAAACCCTTCAGCCGCTTGTAGCGCGTATAGATGTCCGAAGCGATGTAGCCGAGCGGATGTCCGACATGCAGACCCGCCCCCGACGGATAGGGGAACATGTCCAGCACGTAGTATTTCGGGCGCGAGGGGTCTTCCTTCACCCGGTAAGTTCCGCGCTCGGCCCAGCGTTTCTGCCATTTCTTCTCAATTTCCCTGAAGTCGTATTCCATAGGTCTCTCGTTTATTGCTGTTTGCTTTTCATAATCGCCTCGTAGATGCTTCGCTCGTCGATGCCGCAAATTGCGCGGAGCTGCGACTGGGTCCCCTGACGGACGAAACGATCGGACACGCCGAACATGTCGATCTCGGGCGCATAGCCGTTGCGGTTCATGAACTCGAGCACGGCCGATCCGACGCCCCCGGCTATCGCGCCGTCCTCGACCGTGACGATGCGACGGAATTTCCGTCCCGTCGCATGCAGACGGTCCGTGTCCAACGGCTTGGCGAAACGCAGGTCGATGTGGGCGGCCGACACGCCTTCGGCCGCGGCGCGGCGTATGGCCGCCGCCGCCGCGTTTCCGACCGGACCGAACGTCAGCACGGCCACGTCCGAGCCGTCGCATAGCAACCGGCTGCGCCCGAGCGGTACCTCCTCGAACGGCTGCCGCCATTGCGGCGTGACGCCCTCGCCCTTCGGATAGCGGATCACGAACGGTCCCCGTCCCAGCGAGGCCGTGTACATCAGGTTCCGCAACTCGATCTCGTTCATCGGCGAGGCGATCGTCAGGTTCGGAATCGAGCGCATGCAGGCAATGTCGAACACGCCGTGATGCGTCGGTCCGTCTTCGCCGACCAGCCCTGCCCGGTCGAGGCACATCACGACGTTCAGATGCTGGAGCGCCACGTCGTGGATTACGTTATCGTAGGCCCGCTGCATGAACGACGAATAGATATTGCAGAACGGGATCATGCCGGCCGCAGCCAGCCCGGCCGAGAACGTGACGGCATGTCCCTCGGCTATGCCGACGTCGAAGCAACGCTCCGGCATCTCGGCCATCATCCGATTCAGCGAGCATCCGGTAGGCATCGCGGGCGTAATGCCGACGATACGGTCGTCGACCCGTGCGAGCTCCAGAATCGTCTCGCCGAAAACATCCTGATAGAGCGGGGGACGGCCGCTTTCGGCATGCTGCATCCGCTCCCCGGTCTCGGGATTGAACATGCCCGGCGCATGCCATATCCGCTGGTGCTCTTCGGCCGGCCGGTAGCCCTTGCCCTTGACCGTCAGCACATGCAACAGCTTCGGCCCGGGTATCTCCTTCAAATCGCCCAGCACGCGGGTCAGCTGGACTACGTCGTGCCCGTCGACGGGCCCGAAATAGCGGAAGTGCAGGCTCTCGAACAGGTTGCTTTGCTGTAAGAAACCCTGCTTCAGCGCTCCGCCCACCTTCTGGATCAGCCCCCGAAGTCGGGGCATCCGCTCCAAATGGGTCCACGTGCGGTTCTTAACTTTATTATAACGCTTCGACGTCGAGATGCTGAGCAGATACTCCTTCAGCGCCCCGACGTTCGGATCGATCGCCATGCGGTTGTCGTTCAGGATCACGAGCAGGTCGGTGTTCGCGGCTCCGGCGTTGTTGAGTCCCTCGAAAGCCAGTCCTCCGGTCAGCGCGCCGTCGCCGATCACGGCGATCACCTCGCGCTTCTCGCCCCTCAGAGCCGACGCGGCGGCCATGCCCAGCGCGGCGGAGATCGAAGTCGAGGCGTGTCCCGTGCCGAACGCGTCGTACTCGCTTTCGCTCATGCTCGGGAAACCGCTCAACCCGTTCAGCTTGCGATTCGTCAGGAACCGGTCGCGCCGACCCGTGATGATCTTGTGGGCATAGGCTTGATGGCCCACGTCCCAGATCAGCTTGTCGTTCGGCGTGTCGAAGACGTAGTGCAGCGCGGCGGCCAGCTCGACGACTCCCAGACTCGACCCCAAATGCCCCGGATTGGCCGAAAGCTGCTCGATGATGAAATGCCGCAGCTCGCCGCAGTAGGCCCGCAACTCGTCCGCCGAGAGCCGTCGAAGGTCCCGGGGCGAATCGACCTGATAAAGATATTTGTACGGCGAAGCTGTCATGGCGAGATCCGAATTGACTGACAAAGATAGTAATTTAGTCGCACAATCGACTCTCCGGAGTCTCCCCCCCTGCGAGCGTTTCCGTACCGGCGGGCAGGCGATTTATCGAAAGAGCCGCCTTGCACATTGTAAATAGTTTTGTATCTTCGTGGCAAAATAGGCCCGCAGGGCCGCTCTCGTCTGAAAATCGGGAGCCGCCGCGCTAAAACGACGCATGAATATGAAAAAGCTGATTGTTGCCGTGTTGGTTGTTCTGCTCGCATCGTCGTGCGTGTCGAACAAGAAGTTCAATTCGATGAAGGCCGAGGCGCTCCGCCTCGAGGGCGAGCTCGCCGCTTCCAGAAACCGGTTGGACGACATGACCGGACAGAACGAGAAACTGGCCGCCGAAAAGGCGCGTTTGGTAGCCGACACGGTCCGTCTGTCGGGCGAGTTGAACGACTACCGCCGACGCTACAAGCAGCTGCTCGACGACGGATCGGCCGAGTCGGCCCGCATGCTGCGCGAGCTGGAGAACAAGGAAATGGCGCTCAGCGATCGCTCGCGCCGCGTAGCCGAGCTGGAAGGCATGCTCCGCAGCCGCGAGGAGGCGATCGACGCGATCCGCCGCAAGGTGACCGACGCACTGACCGGTTTCGAGGGCAAGGGACTTTCCATTTCGATCCGGAACGGAAACGTGTACGTGTCTATGGATGACAAGCTGCTATTCCGCTCGGGCAGCTTCGAGATCGACCCGAACGGCGCCCGCGCGGTGCGCGATCTGTCGGAAGTTCTGGCGCAGAATCCCGATATCAACGTCATGGTCGAAGGCCATACCGACGACGTGCCTTACCGCTCGAACGGGCAGCTGAAGGACAACCTCGACCTGAGCGCCAAACGGGCGACGACCGTCGTACGCCTGCTGCTGGAGAACAAGCAGATCGCGCCGAGCCGCATCATAGCCGCCGGGCGGGGCGAATCGCTTCCGGTCGATCCGGCCAAGACGTCCGAGGCCCGCGCGAAGAACCGACGTACCGAAATTATTCTGACGCCGAAGCTCGACGAGCTGATGCAACTGATGAAAAACGAAGAGTAGCCCGGCCGGATGCAAGTCGGCGCGACGGAGCCGTAGCGAAAACGGATACCGCATGCCGTGCCCCCGACGGACGAAACATCATACGAACGACAAAGCAGGCCATGCCGATATATAAAAGAATATTACTGAAACTCAGCGGCGAATCGCTGATGGGAACCCAGAAGTACGGACTTTCTACGGAAGTGCTCGGCAGCTACGCCGAACAGATTGCCGCGATCGCGGCCGAGGGCGTGCAGATCGGAATCGTGATCGGCGGCGGTAACATTTTCCGGGGTCTGACCGGAGTCGGCCGGGGATTCGACCGAGTGAAGGGCGACCAGATGGGCATGTTGGCCACGGTCATCAACTCGCTGGCCTTGCAGGGCGCTTTGGAGAGCGCCGGAGCCAAGGCCCAAGTGCTCACGTCGATCCGGATGGAGCCCGTCGGCGAGCTTTATTCAAAGGCCAAAGCGCTGGAACTGATGGAAGAAGGGCGGATCGTGATCGTCGCCGGAGGGACCGGCAATCCCTATTTCACGACCGATACGGCATCGGCGCTGCGCGGCGTCGAAATCGAGGCCGAGGTGCTGCTCAAGGGAACGCGCGTGGACGGAATCTACACGGCCGATCCGGAGAAGGACCCGACGGCGGAGAAATTTTCGCAGATCACTTTCGACGAGGTTTACCGCCGCCAGTTGAAAGTGATGGACCTGACGGCCTTCACGATGTGCAAGCAGAACGATCTGCCGATCGTCGTCTTCGACATGGATACGCCGGGCAACCTGCGCAAGGTAATCGACGGCGAGCAGATCGGCACCGTCGTGCGGAACTGATGCAAAACAAAACGACAAACGATATGACAGAGCCTAAAGAAATTCTGGACGCCGCGCAAGTCAAAATGGACAAGATCGTGGCCCATCTGATCGACGATTTGGCTTCCGTACGGGCCGGCCGCGCAAGCACGAACCTGCTCAACGGAATCACGGTGGACTATTACGGAACGCCTACTCCGGTCTCTCAGGTAGCGAGCGTGACGGTGCCCGACGCCCGGACCGTGCTCGTACAGCCGTGGGAGAAGAATATGATCGCGCCGATCGAGAAAGCCATTCTGGTTGCCAACATCGGCCTGACGCCATCCAACAACGGCGAGCATATCCGGCTGAACATTCCTCCTCTGACCGAGGAGAGGCGTAAGGAACTGGTCAAGCAGATCCGCGCCGATGCCGAGACGGCCCGGGTCGGCATGCGCGCCGTGCGACGCGACGCGGTCGAGTCGTTCAAAAAGGCCCAGAAAGACGGTATGCCCGAGGATATGGCCAAGGACGGAGAAGAGTCCGTACAGAAACTGACCGACAAATATTCTAAAAAAGTAGACGAGCTGCTCGCCGGCAAGGAGAAAGAGATCATGACCGTGTAATCCGGTCGCATGCAATAGGCAGCGGGCCAGAGCTCCGCTTTACCGAAAAGCCGTCAGATTTTTCTCTGGCGGCTTTTTTCGTCGGGAAAACGAACACGCACCGGCAAGCGCCACGAAATCGTGCGGAATGCCGGAGGCGAAGCGGACGCACGGACAAGCCAGGCCCCGGAGTTCAGGGAACTGGAGTTTTCGGGAATCCGCGAGTTCCGTCGCATCGCAGCTTCCGGTCCCGGCTCCGGAACGCCGGCACAGAAATTCGAAGGCCGAAATCCGCAGGGTACGAAAGCTCGGGGGAACAATCCTCGTCGTCCACGCGGAAGGACCGCCTGCTGCCCGGCGGGCATCCGTTCCGTCGGCGTGTCAGGCTCGCGGATAGTCCTTGAAAAGGACGGCTCCGTACTCGAGTTTCCGAAGCAACCGACTCACGCTTCCGGTTCTTCCCCTCGCAAACGCCCCTTACTCCGAAAACCGGAGAACGGAAAACTGCCAGATCGTACCGGCACGAACAGAGATTCTCAACCGACCGGCAAAAACAGAGCCGTCGGACAACCGTCGGATCGCAACGAACAAAAATGGCAGAACAAAAATCGGCTTGGGCGGCAGGCCGTTCCGTCGCGGCGAACGGATACCCCGTTCCGCAAAGAAGCCGGGAGGGCGTTACGGCACGAAACTTGGATCGTTTACAAGCAGGCGCCCGGACGAGGGTAAGATAGCTATCATTCTATCTTGGTATGTTTCGTGCATATGATTTTGTTATGTTTTTCTTATTCACTGGTGGATGGCAGGCGACCTCACCGGGACCCTGCGATCCCTCGTCCGGGCCCTTTTTAGAATGAATCGTCCGACGACGGACGGCATCGGCAGGATGTCGTCCGTCCTTTATTTTCTCCGATCCGAATCCGAACAGCCCCCCTTACGATGCGAGTCGGGAAGCGGACGACCATGCCGGTCGGTTTCCGGACCGGTCATCGGCAAAACGAACCGGTTCGAACCCGATGCGACATTCCGAGCTCTCCATACAATACAATCGCTACGCAACAACGAACTAACGAAACAATCGTCCGTGCCGCACGAATTTATTTTATAAAAATATATTCTTCTATTTTTATAAAAAATATAATTAATTATCAAACCTTTAACCTGTTCACATCCCGAAGCCCGCACACACGGCGGAATCCCGGCGTTTTCTCATCGCCCTGTCGAGCCACCGAACATACGATCGACAAGGCATTCGCCCCGGACACGCGAAATGCGTCCGGTTCTGCCCGTCCGGGCGGGTTTTGCGTCGAGCCTGCAACCGGTATTCCCCTCATTCCATGCCCATCGCGACCGTCCCCCGGCCGAATCAAGATTCCGACAGGGCAGGACGGATACCGATGAAATTTTTATCGTATGGGCACGTTCTATCCAGCCTCCGCAGGACATGCCGGGGAAACGATCATCGTGAAACGGCGGAACGGGAAATCAGGACTTGATCAGATGGATGAATTCTTCCCGGGTCTGCATCTGAGTGAGGAAGGCGCCGGTAAAAGCCGAGGTCGTCGTACTCGAACTCTGCTTCTCGACGCCGCGCATCTGCATGCACATATGGCTCGCCTCGATGACGACGGCCACGCCGAGCGGATTGAGCGCCTTCTGAATGCAATCGCGGATCTGCACGGTCAGCCGCTCCTGCACCTGCAACCGGCGGGCATAGGCCTCGACGACGCGCGCGATCTTCGACAGCCCGGTGATATAGCCGTTCGGGATATAGGCCACATGGGCCTTGCCGTAAAAAGGCAGCATGTGGTGCTCGCAAAGCGAGTAAAGCTCGATGTCCTTGACGATCACCATCTGGCGGTACTCCTCCTTGAACTTGGCCGAGAGCAGGATTTCGCGCGGATCCTCGTCGTAACCCTTGGTCAGAAAGCACATGGCCTTGGCGACCCGCTCGGGCGTCTTGAGCAGTCCCTCGCGCGCAGGGTCTTCCCCGAGCAGTTTCAGAATAGCCTCATAGTGCTCGCCGAGCGCCCGGAGAGTGTCCGAGTCGAAACGCTCCTCTTTATCGTAGTTGCAGTTCATCGTGACGGTTTTACCGGGCAAAGGTAATACGATCGGAGCAGAAAAAAAACACGGAAGGGGTAACCCGCCCCCTCGCTTCCGTCTCCGTTCGGGACCGGACGGTTACCGGTCGCGCCGCTCCTCCGGACAGCGCCGTTTTTCACGGCAGAAATAGCCCGACGGCGACGGGCAGGCACAAGGCCGACGGGCGAAGAAATCCTCGCGGCCAGGAAAGAGGCGGATTTCGTCCCCGCGAGAGAATCCGGAATCTTCCGGGGCATCCGCTTTCCGTTATCTGCCGAAACTCCTTCCCCCCGACGACCTGAACGTGTCGAGCGACGATTCAGACAAAAGTCCCCGGCGACTTCCTCATTTGGGACAGAAACGTAAGGATCGGGACGAAAACAATTAAGGAACGCCGGCCGATTGCACCGGCAACGAGCCGATGCTTCGTTTTACCCGAAAGGATTATCAATCCCGTCCGGACAGCGCGGGCAGATTTTCGTTTTGCAGTTCGAGGCAGGCAACGTAGGAAGGGCACATATCAAAACGGCCGTCGGAAAGAACTTCCGGCGGTTTCGACGTGTTCCGGCATTTGGAAGCGCGGGACCGTGCGACGGCCGAAACCGTGTCGGCCGGCCGGATTTCTTCGCCGAGCGGCCGCATGTCAAAACGGTTGTACCGGAGACGATTTCCGAAGCATGTCCCGACACGGCTATTTCTGAGATTCAGAACCAAGAACAGGTCACAGCAGGTACGGCTATCGGCCGGACAAGAGCGAAGAGAGTACGGGAAATCGCCTCGCAGGGTCCGGTCGGCTTTATCCGTCCGCCGTATCGCTGTCGCACGACAGCGAGCTGCGTACGTAAAGGACATCGCGGAACGAAACGTCGCCGCCGAGCGCCTCGCAAACCCGGGTCAGCGTTTCGCCGGGGTGGTCGCCGAGGTATCGTGCGATCGTCTCGATTTTGTCGGAGGGCAAGAAGCGCTCCACGCGGAGCACGCCTTGCCCGATCAGATCGGCGATATGCCGGGTAACGGTCATCGGCCGGAGTCCGCGCTCGCGGGCGATTGCCGGCACGTCCAAACCCTCCTCCAGCAGCCTCAGGGTAGCGAGCCGGGTATCCTCTCGCGTTTTGGAAGTCCGCCCGCCAGTCCGACGCTCTTTCTCGGCTCCGCTCTCAGTACGCGGGCTCTCCCGGTCGGAGGCCTTAGAGGCCTGGCGCCGGGCCTCGAAATCGAGGTCGTCGCCACGCTCGGCCCGATAAAGAGCAACGATCGAAAGAACCTGTTCCCCGTAGCGTTCGACCAATTTGGGACCCACGCCCTTGATACGTCCGAGCTCGGCACTCGACCCGGGCAACAGATTCGCAATGCCGAGCAGCGCCTGCTGGCTCATCACCACATAGGCCGGCACGCCCGCCTCGGCGGCTTGTTCGCGTCTCCATAGCCTCAGCCGCTCGAACAACTCGGGATGCAGCACGTCTTCTCCGGCCGTAGCCTTCGTCTCTTTCTTCGTCCGTGTCGCCGCGCCTTCGGCCGCCACCCGAGCCCGCGCTTCCAAATGCCGGAACACGTCGAAACCGCCGGAGGCCGCCTCCAACGTGGCCGTCTTGACACGCAACCGCTCGCCGGAAAGATCGAGCAGGCCGGCGAGCGCCTTGCGCGTCTCCTTGCTGTCGGTTTCGACATAGCTGGCCTCGATCAGCGGGGCGACGACTCGCCCGCATTGTTCGGCGAAATAGGCCGCGCCCTTCACGACGCGCTCGCGCAGCCGTTCGCTTTCGTCGCTGCGAAGCAGGCTCTCGAGCTGCAAACGGAATCGCCGGGCGACATCCGTCACGGACGCGCCGAACTCGGCGGTCCCCTGCTGCCACTGGAGGGCCAGCTTCGGATAGAGCTTGCCGAAATGCTCGGCGACGAAATCCCCGAGCCGGCGGAGCGACGCGCCGAGCGAGTCGAAGTCGAACAGTTCGAGCAGCAAGTCGCGGTAATAAGCCCTGCTCCGCCGCTCAAGTTCCGTCCCGTCGGGTCGTTCGGACGACACCCGCTCGCAGAACCCTTGCACGGTCGGATCGCCGACGATGCAGCGCTCGTCGAGCGGCGAACTGAGCACGAGCCCGTCCAGACTGCGACACCGGCTCAGCGCGACATAGACCTGCCCGTGCGAAAACGACGCGGCGGCATCGATCACGGCCCGGTCGAAAGTAAGACCCTGACTTTTGTGGATCGTAATCGCCCAGGCCGTCCGCAGCGGATACTGCACGAACCGTCCTTCGATCCGTTCGGAAATCTCTTTCGAGTCGGGGTCGATCACGTATTTCGCATTCGTCCACTCGGCCGGTTCGACGGCGATCGGGACGCTCTCGCCCCGGGGAAGCACCTCGACCCGATTTTCGTCCAAAGCCGTGACCGTGCCGATCCGCCCGTTGTAATAGCGCTTCTCGGGCGACGGATCGTTCTTGACGAACATGACCTGAGCCCCTTTCCTCAGCGTGAGGGACGGATGCGTCGGATAAAGATATTCGGGAAAGGCCCCCTCGATTTCGGCCTCGAACGTGTGCGAAGGAGCGTCGAGCTCGGCAAGCCGCCGCTCGTTGATCGCGTCGGCCGTATGGTTGTGCGACGTGAGCGTGATGTAGCCCTCGTCGTCCCCGGGACGGAAGCCGGGAACATAGCGGCGGTTCAGCTCGTCGAGCACGTTGCGGTCGACCCGGCCGTCGCGCACGCGGTTCAGCAGCTCGACGAAGCGGCCGTCGCTCTGGCGGTAGACGCGCTGCAGCTCGATACCGACGTAATCGGTTTGCTTCAGCGCCTTCGAGTCGAAGAAAAAAGGAGAGTCGTAAAATGTCCGCAGCAGCGCCCACTCCTCGTCGCGCACGACCGGAGCCAGCTGCTGCACGTCGCCGATCAGCAGCAGCTGCACTCCGCCGAACGGTTTGCGGCGGTCGCGGAAGCGGCGCAGCACGTCGCTCACGGCGTCGAGCACGTCGGCGCGCACCATGCTGATCTCGTCGATCACAAGCAGGTCGATGCTCTTGATAATAGCGATCTTCTGCCGGCTGAAGCGCACCGCTTCCCGCGGCCGGTCCGGCGCGATCCCCCGCTCCGACTCCGGAACGTAGGGGGCGAACGCGAGCTGGAAGAACGAATGGATCGTCACGCCGCCGGCATTGATCGCGGCTACGCCGGTCGGCGCCAGAACGATCATCCGCTTCGGACTGCGCGCGCGCAGCTCGCGCAGGAAAGTCGTCTTGCCCGTGCCGGCCTTGCCGGTCAGAAATACGCTGGTTGCCGTCCGTTCGACGAAGCGGCGGGCCAGTTCCAGTTCGGGATTCTCCATTTTCCTTTCGGGATTATGCGGGCGACCGACGTCCGGACGGAATGCGCCCGGGCGGCCAAAGCGGCGAACCGCGCCGAACGCTTACATTTTGTCGCCGTAGGCCAGATCGCCCGCGTCGCCCAGCCCGGGTACGATGTACGACTTGACCGTCAGCTCCGAGTCGACCGTGCCGCACCAGATCGACGTATCCTGAGCCGAAAAGTGCTTTTTCGCATACTCGAGACCCTCCTCGCTGGCGATCGCGGCGGCGAGAATCGTCCGGCGCGGACGGCCCGCCTTCTCGACAAGCGCCTGAAAGGTCAGCGCCAACGACGCGCCGGTGGCCAGCATCGGATCGACCAGCAGCAGCGTCTTGCCCGACAGCTCGCACGTCGAGATATACTCGACATGAATACGGAAGCTGCCGTCTTTGCTGTACTTTCGATAGGCCGAAACGAACGCGTTCTGCGCGTCGTCGAAATAGTTCAGGAAGCCCTGATGAAAGGGCAGACCGGCGCGCAGGATCGTCGCGATGACGATCTGATCGTCCGGCAGCGCGACTTCCGCCTCGCCCAGCGGCGTCTCGACCGTACGCATCGAATAGTGCAGCGTCTTGCTGATCTCGTAGGCCATTACCTCGCCCGTGCGTTCCAGATTGCGGCGGAACCGCATGCTGTCGCCCTGCACGCCGACATCGCGCATTTGGGCGATAAACTTGTTCAGCAGGGTATCATTTTCCCGGTCCAGTATTCTTATCATCATAGTCTGCTTCTGTAAGTTTCGGTTCGGTCAATACAAGAAATTGTTGAACGGATAGCGCCCGGCGTGTATCTCGCGCACCATGCCGTACAAATCGCGCCGGAACTTGTCGATATTCGTCCGCTTGCGGGCCGACAGGAAAATGCAGGGCGTGTTGGCCCGGGCGATCCAGCTTTTCTTCAGATCGTCGAGTGAGAGATTCTCGCGCGTGGACGGCGTCAGGTCGTCCTCGTCCTTGCGGACGTAGGTATAGGCGTCGATCTTGTTGAATATCAGAAATACGGGCTTGTCGCCGGCGCCTATCTCCTGCAGCGTCTGTTTCACGACGGCGATCTGCTCCTCGAAGCTCGGATGCGAAATGTCGACCACATGCAGCAGCAAGTCGGCCTCGCGCACCTCGTCGAGCGTCGACTTGAACGACTCGACGAGCTGATGGGGCAGCTTGCGGATGAAGCCGACGGTGTCCGACAGCAGAAAGGGCAGATTCTCCAAAACGACCTTGCGGACCGTCGTGTCGAGCGTCGCGAAGAGCTTGTTCTCGGCGAAAACCTCGCTTTTCGCTATGAGATTCATCAGCGTCGACTTGCCGACATTCGTATAGCCTACCAGCGCGACGCGCACGAGCGAGCCGCGGTTGCCGCGCTGAACGGCCATCTGGCGGTCGATCTTCGACAACTGCTCCTTGAGACGGCTGATGCGGTTGCGGATCACGCGGCGGTCGGTCTCGATCTCGCGCTCGCCGGCCCCGCCGCGCGTTCCCGTACCGCCCCGCTGCCGCTC
>ERZ857827.423-NODE-423-length-61321-cov-25.566970_pt1 | contig 61321 bp, 61 predicted proteins | sample MGYA00519761_ERZ857827 | MGnify/ENA primary metagenome ERZ857827 (study PRJEB31778, sample SAMEA3449370) | human gut metagenome | biome: human gut; feature: human-associated habitat; material: faeces | place: United Kingdom | collected 2010/2012 ... | reverse complement strand
TGAATTACTTAACCACATAAATGATTGAATTTAAATTATTTAATAGTTAGAAAATATATTCTTTAAATACAGCATTACTAATTTTTTGCAAAGGAAAAGCAAACTGAGAGCAAAATAAAATGAGCTTGTTCATTTTTTATGCCGGGGTGGAGCTTTTCTTTGCATATTTTTCTGCAAAAATAGAGGAAATACCTTGATAAAACAAGGAATTAAAGAAATAATTCCGTAATCGGTGGACAACGAAGTTTGCAGGCAAGCAAGTTGGCTTATTCGTCTTCCTGTTCTTTGTTGTGTTCTTTACAGATAATAGTGATGTTTTCGCCATTGGCGGCACGCTTTCGTAAGGAACGGGGAGTGTCTCCAAAAGAGTCTTTGCAGAAATGAGCAAAGTGAGATAATGAATCGAAACCGTAACGGCTACTGATTGCGGAAATACGTTGTTTAGTGTATCGCAGGTCATCCAGAATCCCCTCGCGTTTCTTATCCAAAATCCATTCGTATACAGGGACGCCGTACATGTTTTTGAATAGCCGGCGAAAAGTAGTAGTGGTGTATCCTCCAAGGTGGGCAAACTCTTCTACATTTTTCACCTTGTCGTAGTTTTGCATGACGAAGTAGTGGAAACTTTCCGTATATGTGCTGATTGGATAGAAAAAAGTACAGATTTGCTGGATCGGATAATAGCAGGTTAAAATATAAATTATTTCCTGGCATTTGATGTCAAGATACTTGCCGCATGTGTTCGGTTGTTCTTTGAAGTATTCTGTTAGATCATCGAGTAATCTTCCCAGTTTAGGGATAACTGTCAAAGGTGTATACGTCAACGGGGCATGAGCTATCTCAAGTATTTCTTTGTAACGCTCTTCGCAAAGGAAAGTAAGCTCTGTGAACCAATAGACAAGGCATTCAACATCAGTCAGAGCCAATAATTCCACTTTGGAACCGATAGCTTGCAGGATGCATTGGTTGCTTTGCAGGGTAGTTCCGGGATATTCTTCACTATTGATAAGCAATTCGCCTTTCAATATGAACATTATACAGTTTTGTGTACACTTTTCGGCAGGGGAATGATGTCCTTTAGAATATTGGTTATATATCAATGCTCCTTGGGACGTTTTAGGACATAGCGCACAATCCATCTGCCGAGAGTAACAACTATTTAATGTCATGAAATAGAATATGTGAATGTATTAATATGTAATTGTGGCAACAAAGATAAGATAAATTTGCGAATACTCTAAAGATTTCGGCTATCTTTGCGCCCAACTAATAGATTGGTTTTATGAGAAAAACTGTTTTTTTTGTATTTTTTGTTTCCTTAGTTGTATCTAATCTCTCTGCACAGAATTGGGATATTAATACATTGCACCGGGTGAATAGCTGGGATAATAAGTTTGTCCGCAATTATAATAAATTTATTTCACGCTCTGAACCTTATGTAGCCATAGGGGTTCCGGTAGCTATGGCTTTGACGGCGTGGGCCAAAAAAGACAAAAATTTATTGAAAGATGCCGTATATGTAGGAACAAGTGTGGCAGGTGCATTTGTAGTGACCTATGGTATGAAATATCTTGTTGATCGTGAACGCCCGTATGAACGCTATCCGGATAGGGTACATCCGTATAGTCATGAGAGCAGTCCTTCATTTCCGTCGGGGCATACCGCGACAGCTTTTGCGCTTGCCACTTCTTTATGCGTAAAATACCCTAAATGGTACGTGATAGCGCCTTCTACTTTGTGGGCTTGTTCGGTTGGGGTATCACGTATGAATGAAGGAGTGCATTACCCTTCGGATGTATTGGCGGGCGCTGCTATCGGTGCCGGCTGTGCGATTGTGAATATTTATGTGAACCGCTGGCTGAATCAATGGCTGTTCGGGAGCAAGTAAAAGAAACTTTATTATTTCACCATCTTTTCATACATTCCCTCATTCAGCACTTTCAAGGCTTGTATCACACTGTTGTTCGTGGTGTTCATTATTTGAAAGTATTCGTTCATGTCCCATAAGTCTCTGGCAATTAATGCTTTTAGTTGAGTTTTGATAAGCGGCAGAGATTGCTGGTATTGCTTCTCGTCAAACTTAATCTTTTCCTTATCGGCAAGGGTCTGCATGTTTGCTAACACTTCATCGCTGATTTCAAACTTATTATTGAACGTTTCAAACTTCTTGTATTTGTTTTGTAGCTCTTTTCGGTGGTCTTCTATAAATTTCATTGTAGTTTTGATAACTACACCCTTAGCTACGAGGTTCCGGTGGTAATCCGAATATTGAGTAGTATCTATCGGGACGAAAAAGTCGGGCATAATGCCACCGCCGCCGTAGACGGTACGTGCTAATTTCTTTGTTTGATATTTGAGGGAATCGGGGAAATGTATGCTGTCAGCATGCATTAACTCGCCATGATTAAAGCGGTCTATCAATTCTTGATTGTATTTTTCCAAAGTGCCCTCTCCATTGAACTTTCCGTCAAGGTTGGCAGTTTTGTCATAAGGCTTTTGTATGCAGCGGCCGGAAGGGGTATAGTAGCGTGCGATGGTCAGGCGTATCATGGAGCCGTCCGGCAGGTCGATAGGGCGTTGCACCAATCCTTTGCCGAAAGTCCGGCGGCCTACAATAACTCCTCTATCCCAATCCTGAATGGCCCCGGTTACGATTTCACTGGCAGATGCGGAATACTCATCCACTAAAACGATGAGGCGCCCGTCTTTAAAGTTACCGTTTCCTTTAGCGTAGAAATTGCTGCGGCGTGCTGCCCTCCCTTCGGTATAGACGATAAGGTCCTTTTGCTGCAGGAATTCATTAGCTAAGTCGATAGCGGCGTTCAGATACCCCCCACCGTTTCCTTGCAAGTCAAGTATCAAGTCTTTCATTCCCTTTTTTTGTAACTGTTTCAAGGCTTTAAGGAACTCTTCGGGAGTGGTTGCTCCAAAACGGTTGATACGGATATAGCCTGTTTGGGGCTGTATCATATATGAGGCATCCAAACTAAGGATAGGTATCTTATCCCGTTTTACGGTAAAATACAAAGGCTCGTTTACTCCGCGACGCACAATTGTCAGTTTAACTTCAGAACCTTTTGCGCCACGCAACCGGCTCATTATCTCTTCCGTACTCATTTTGACCCCGGCGATAGCGGAATCGTTGACTGCTATGATACGGTCACCGGCAAGAATACCCACCTTCTCCGAGGGACCGTTGCTGACAGGCTGTACCACAAGTAGCGTATCTTCTATCATTTGGAATTGAACGCCGATACCTTCAAAGTTACCTTGTAGGGGCTCATTCATTTTCTTTACCTCTTCAGCATCGTTATAGGTGGAGTGTGGGTCGAGTTGTGCCAACATCTTGATAATGGCTTCTTCCACCAGCTTATTTTCATCAACGGAATCAACATAGAGGTTGGCGATGGCAAACTCTGCCATTTGCAATTTGCGAATAGCTTCATTACCTGCTTTTTGGGCTTGTGCTGTTATAGCACATATACATATTATAATAGTAAAAATCTTCTTCATTATTTTTATCACTAATCACTTATACCGTCATTGCTAATCACTAATCATATCATCACTCATCTCCATTCCTTCCGGAATGAACATACTTATGTCTTTCCCGAATTGCAGCAGTTCGCGTACGGTAGTCGAACTTACGCAAGTCAACTCCGGTTCCGTAAAGAGCAGGATGGTTTCTATTCCGGTCAGCTTGCGGTTTATATCCGCAATTGTTTCCTCGTACTCAAAATCCTTTACTGTGCGTATTCCGCGTATAATCAGGTTGGCACCCACTTCCTTGGCAAAGTCGATGGTCAGGCAATTGTACGACTGTACTATGATGCGCGGCTCGTTCCGGTAGTAATCCCGTATCATTTTTTCGCGCTTTTCAATGGGGAAATGCGTATTCTTATTCTCGTTGATACCTATTCCTATGACGATTTCGTCTATGAAAGTCAGTGCGCGACGCACTACCGAGGAGTGGCCGATTGTAAACGGGTCGAATGTACCCGGAAAGATTGCTCTTCTCATGATGCTAAATCTTCTTCTATAACCAGGTTGTCAATGATAAAGTTTTGCCGTTCCATGGTGTTCTTGCCCATGTAGAATTCCAATAACTCTTTTACTAAATCAGTCTTGCGCAGTGAAACTTGTTCCAGACGCATATCTTTGCCGATGAAATGTTTGAATTCATCCGGTGAGATTTCTCCCAGACCTTTGAAGCGGGTGATTTCCGGGTTCGGGCCAAGTTCTTCGATCGCTTTTATCCGTTCGTCTTCTGTATAGCAATAGTTTGTTTTCTTTTTGTTGCGTACACGAAATAGTGGGGTCTGCAAGATATATACGTGTCCTTTCTTTATTAAATCAGGGAAGAACTGAAGGAAGAATGTAATGATTAACAGGCGAATATGCATCCCGTCCACATCGGCATCAGTGGCAACAATCACTTTGTTGTAGCGAAGCCCTTCAATTCCGTCTTCGATGTTCAATGCTGCTTGCAACAGATTGAACTCTTCGTTTTCATAAACCACTTTCTTGGTCAGTCCGTAAGAATTGAGAGGCTTGCCACGTAAGCTGAATACGGCTTGCGTGTTTACGTCGCGGCTTTTGGTGATAGAGCCGCTGGCAGAGTCGCCCTCTGTGATGAAGATACACGAATCTGTCTCCTGTTCCTTACCTTTCCCGTCACTCAGATGGAAACGGCAGTCACGTAGCTTACGGTTATGCAGATTGGCCTTCTTAGCTCGTTCGCGGGCCAACTTGGTTACTCCGGCAATGGCTTTGCGTTCTTTTTCGGAGTCCTGTATCTTTTGCAACATAACTTCGGCTACCAACGGGTTTTTGTGAAGGAAATTGTCCACTTCCGTTTTAATGAAGTCGCCCACATATTTGTTTACGGTCGGACCGTCGGGCCACATATTGTTGGAGCCGAGTTTTGTTTTGGTTTGGCTTTCGAACATGGGCTCTTCCACATCAATGGCAATGGCGGCCACCAGTCCGTTGCGGATGTCGGCATAGTCCTGGTTCTTGTTGTAGAATTCTTTGATAGTACGGGCGATATGTTCTTTCAATGCAGTTTGATGCGTACCGCCTTGTGTGGTATGCTGTCCGTTTACGAAAGAATAATATTCCTCTCCGTATTGGTTGGTGTGTGTAAAAGCAATCTCGATGTCTTCGCCTTTCAGGTGGACAATATCATAAAGACCCTCACTGGTCATGTTGTCTTTCAACAAGTCTTCCAGTCCATGGCGGGAGATGATCCGCTGTCCGTTGTAGATGAAGGTCAGTCCCGTATTAAGATAAGTGTAGTTACGCAACAGTGTTTCTACAAACTGGTTCTGGAAAGAGTAGTTGAGGAAGAGGGTGTTGTCCGGTTCAAAGAAGATATAAGTACCATTTTCTTCTGTGCTGTCTTCCGTTACATCACTTTGCAGTACTCCTTTTTCAAAAATTACGGTACGTACTTTGCCGTCACGATAACTCCGTACTTCAAAACGGCTGCTGAGTGCGTTGACGGCTTTGATGCCGACACCGTTCAGACCGACGCTTTTTTTGAAGGCTTTGCTGTCATATTTCCCGCCGGTATTCAGTTTGCTGACTGCTTCTACCAGTTTTCCTTGCGGAATGCCCCGTCCGTAATCACGTACACTTACGCGGAGATTGTCCTCGATGTTGACTTCAATACGTTTGCCGGCACCCATTTTAAATTCATCGATGCTGTTGTCCATCACTTCTTTCAGCAATACGTAGATACCGTCATCATTCTGCGAACCGTCGCCAAGGCGGCCTATGTACATGCCCGAACGGACACGAATATGCTCCATGTCGTCCAAATGGCGAATGTTATCTTCGTTGTATTCCACTTCGTTGCTGCCGATGTTTGCACTGGTTGCCTTTTCCTCGTAATCGGCGGAAGCTTCCAATGGCAAAGTCATATTATTATCTTCCATAGAAAAACATCTTGTATTGTAAGCATTGATATTCCGCAAAGTTAATAAGAAAATCAATAAAAACACCTATGTAAACAAATATATGCCCTGAAACTTTGCCATATTTAATATGGAATAAAGAGATTTTGGCAACGAAGAAATAGTACTCTATCTAAAAGATCCACAATTTTTTAGATTGCTTTGATAAATGCTCTTCTCCTCTTGTGTTGTTCGGTTTTGAAGTATTCCCACTGTGCCTGTACTTTTCCATTCAACTCCAGTTCCGGGTTACTCTCTGCAAACACAAAACCCAGTTTCTGATAGACGGGGATTAAGTCGGAAAACAGCAAAGCATTTACACCTTTATTCTGATATTCGGGTTTTACGGCTACGAGCAACAAGTCCAGCATCTTGGCGCGACGTTTCATGAACAAGGCTTTCAGCAGGTGATACCAACCGAAAGGCAATAAACGCCCATGAGACTTTTGTAGAGCTTCCGATAGGGAGGGCATGGAGATACCTACGGCTACCAGTTTGTCTTCGGCATCTGTAACCAGTGTCACCATACGCAGGTCAAGAATGGGCAGGTACATTTTTACATATTGGTCAATCTGGCGCTGTGACAAAGCTGAGTAACCGTACAACGGGCTGTATGCTTCGTTCATCAGTTCAAAAATGGCTTGTCCGTAGTCATGGGCAATCTTCTTGGCAGAGGAGTATTTTTTGATTTTGAGATTATATTTGCGTTGGATTAGTTCCGAGATACGTTTGTGCTTGTCGGGTATGGCATCAGGAATGTAAATCTTGTATTCCACCCAATCGGCATCTTTCTCAAATCCCATACGTTCCATGTGCTGCGGGTAGTAAGGATAGTTATAGGTGGTTGCCATTGTGCTGAGCTGATCGTAACCTTCGATGAGCATGCCTTCCGCATCAAAATCGGTAAAGCCTAACGGGCCCTGTATGTGGGTCATCCCTCGTTCTTTGCCCCATTCTTCGACAGTATGTATAAGGGCTTCAGATACTTCGGGGTCGTCGATAAAATCAATCCAGCCGAAGCGTACCTCTTTCTTGTTCCAAGTCTGGTTGGCTTTTTGATTGATGATGGCGGCTACGCGTCCTACGATTTTGTTGTTCTTATAAGCAAGAAAATAATCGGCTTCACAAAATTCGAAAGCCGCATTTTTCTTCTTGTTGAAAGTTTTGAGCATATCATCGTAAAGATCGGGTACTGAATACGGATTGCTTTTGTATAGTTCGTAATTAAAGCGGATAAACTGTTTCAGCTCTTTCTTCGTGGAGACTTTTTTAATTGTAATTGCCATAGTTGTATGTTGTTATGAGTGGGCAAAGATACGGAAAATCTTTAAAGTCCGTTGTCTTACAGGCTATAAATGAGGAATGTTGTATATGCAATGTAACAAAGCACCATGATACTTCCTTCGATACGGGTGATGGTGCGTTTGGCAAAAAACAGTCCGAACAGCCAAAGCAGTATGCCCGATCCTATCAGTACCCATAGGTCCAAATTAGTAATGCCTGTCAGGTGTAATGGCGTTATGGAAGCACTGCACCCTAATACGAAGAATACATTGAACAAATTGCTTCCCACTACATTACCGATGGCTATTTCCGGATTTTTCTTTAAAGCTGCGACGATGGACGTGGCAAGTTCGGGGAGCGATGTGCCACCCGCTACTAATGTCAGTCCGATAACGGACTCGCTCACTCCCAGATTACGCGCAATGCCGCTTGCACCGTCTACAAAGAGACTTCCGCCGGCAATCAGTGCGCCGAGCCCTCCCAGAATATAGAGAATGGATTTCCAAAGCGGCAGTTGCTTGATGCTCTCCTCATCGCCGGCGTCTTCCTCAGGAGTGTGCGAGGCGATAGCAAAAGTGTAGCTCATGAAAATTGTAAAGAAACAGAGCAACAACAGGCCATCGGTGATGCTGAGGATATTGGCTTCGTCTCCATTCAGGAATATGTCGTTGGCACAAATCAGCAAGGCTATGGAGGAGAGGATGCACAAAGGTATTTCTTTCTGCAGTGTATTTCGGGTTACGGCAATGGGGGCAAACAGTGCGGTGCAGCCCACAATCATCAGTGTATTGAAGATATTGCTTCCTACTACATTGCCAATGGCGATGTCTGCGCTTCCTTTCAGTGCGGAAGATACGCTGACCGTTAATTCAGGGGCGGAGGTCCCGAAAGCAACGATTGTCAGTCCGATAACGATATTAGGTATATGAAACCGTTTGGCGACAGATGCTGCTCCGTCTGTCAGTCCGTTTGCTCCCAATAAAATGAGAAGGAGTCCTCCTACAAGTAATAGAATGTTCATGAAATATATTGTTTTGCGGACAAAGATAGTGCAAACCAATAGTAGAATAAAATGAACCGGTTCATTTTTTGTGAAATATAAGAGGACTCTCGTCTTTTCTAATTAGAAGGATTATTTGTTGCGTGTCACTGTATGCAGCACATTGCCGTCTTTGTCGATCATGCGCAGTTCCAAAGTTTTTTTATTGGCAGATACAATGGAGAAGCCGGATGCAGGGCTGCAAAACACAGTGCCTTCAATGGGTTTGACCTTGCGGCTGAGTGAACCGGAGGAATTGGTGATATAATCGATATTGCTGCCCGGTACGCGGACGTGCTGGAAGTTGTGGATATGCCCGCAGATGTACATATCCACTTTGTGCTTGCGGAGTATCGGGTCGAGACGTGCCTGCATATCCAGACGTTCACTCTCGTCTTTGGGAGTTTCGGCATAAATGGGATGGTGTCCGGCAACAATTATCCAGTCTTCTTTGGCAGAAGTCAAGACGGAGTCTATCCATGCCAGTTGTTGCTGGTAATCCTGTTTGCAAGCATCGGGATAGGTTTCTTTTTCATTGCGGTATTTGTCTATCAGCGGAGCAGTATCTATCCAAACCACCCGGATAGTCATGTCCTTGTCTGCGAAAGTTTTAGTATAGTAGCGTGCAGGCATTGTCCAGCGGCGGCTGACATTTGAATAATCCTGTACGGCCTGTGTATTGCCGCGGTATTCGTGATTGCCCAGCAGTGGAAACCAGTCTATCATCAGTTCGGGATGACTGTAAATCAGTTCGTAATTGGTCATCCACAGCGGGTCGTTGACGGAGCGTACGCCTTCAAAGTGATGTACGTCGCCTGTGGCGAGTACGAATTCCGGGTCTGCGCCGTTTTCCGCCATAACTCCCATCAGTTCGGCAATGGTTTTCTGGTCATAATAACCGTTACGCCCTAAGTCGTTGGCTACATAAAAGTTGAACTTCTTGTCGAATACGGAATAATCAGTGATTTGGGCGGTTGCCAGATTGCCCAACAGGGCGACGAATAATAAAAGGAATATTTTCTTCATTGTTTTGATATTGTTTTTTCATTACAGAGATACAGTGTTTCACTGAGTTCTTTCACTTAGCTTCCACTAAAGGAAATACTTTGTGAAGTTCTGTACGCTCTGTGATGCATTGTATATTTAGAAATTAATTTTCACTCCGGCGTTCACTTTTACGCCATAGTATTCAGCTTGCATGGTGCGATTCTTTGTACCCTGATAGTAACGGAGCGGTTGGTTCAGCAGGTTGTTGGCTTCGGCATAGAAGGTTGTCTTGATTTTCTTGCCGAAAGTGTAGCTGGCGTTGGCATCCATATAATTCACTTTGTCGTAGTAACGGTCATAGAAAGCGCTTTCGCCCATTTCGTCAATAAACTCGGAAGCGAAGTTGTAGCTTAAACGTATGTTCAGTCCGGCTTTTTCGAAATAGAGTGAGGCATTGGCTGTGTGTGCCGGTGACCCCGGCATACTGAGACCTTCTTCGTTTTCGCGACCTTCAAAGTTGAAGTCCTCTATGCGGGAATGGGTATAAGTATAGGTTCCGTAGAAGCCGATACACTTCAAGGCAGGAGCAATGAAGCTGAAATCACGTTGGTAAGAGAGCTCTATGCCAAGCAGATTGGCATTGCCTGCGTTTTTGGGCTGCGTGAAGCGGGTATATACGTTACCTTGGTATTCGTAGTTGTTACTGATTTGATTTACAATGAAATCGTCGATCTTCTTGTAGAAGACACCGGCGCTGACCAGACCGATGCTACGGAAATAATAGTCGGCGCTCAAGTCGAAGTTATAAGACATGGCGGGCTTCAGTTCCGGGTTACCGATGGTGATTTCATTGTCGGAGCGTTTGATGTTTACGCTTGGTACAAGGGCCGAATACTTAGGGCGTGACAGTGTTTGGGTGAATGAGCCGCGTACTTTGAAGTCCTCGTTTACGTTCCATTTCATGAGCAAGGACGGCAGAAAGTTGATGTAACTGTTATGGCGGCGTTCGGTTTTGCTGGTGATGTCTTCATCGGCATCATAAGTACGCCCGGTATAGGCCAAGTTGGTATTTTCGATACGAAGGCCGGACATCAGCTCCACGCGGTCTGTTATTTTCTGGTCAAAGCGGACATAGCCGGAACTGACTGTTTCGCGGGCTTCAAAGTTTCCGGCCAATTCTTCCTGCACCTGTTCTTTCTCGAACAGTGAAGTATTGTTGAGATCTAATGAGCCTGTATATTCTTTGCCGGCATAAATACCTGCCTGATACTTGTTGTTGGGCATGAAGTGTTTGTTGGATTGGTCTACGGTATTTTTAAGGCTGTTTTCCATGAAAGCATCCTCATTCAGCGGGGAGTATTCGTAGAAGTCCACTTCTTTATCTTTGGTTTTACGCACTACCTTTGCACCGAACTTCAGTTTGTTGCCGTTCTTGAACGGAAGTTTGAAGTTGGCGGAGAATTTCAAGTCTTGTTCTTTGATGTCTTCCTGTTGTTCGGTCAGTTCTTTCAGGCTGAACTCGTCGTTCAGGGTCATTGTGGAACCGTCTTTGGGAGTGGCAAACGGCTGGCGTTCATTGCTCAGGTCTACATTGAACTTCTGTTTCTTGAGTTGGAAGTCGATGTAGCGTTCGTTGGGACGTTCTTCGCTGGCTTTGGCATAACTGGCGTGCCAGTCCATGGCAAACGGACCGAAAAGATGTTCGCCTCCGAGGGCAAAATCCATGGTTCGCTGGCGTTCCAGGCGTGCATTGCGGTTATCGGGTGTTCCGGCTTTGGTTTGTATGCGTACGGTGGCGCTGCCGTCTGCTTCAAGGTCTTTCAGATTGGTACGGTAACGGTTTTCCCAGTCGTTACGGTTGTTGAAGATACCCTTGAAAGTCAGTTTGTGGTTGGCGTTGATGTCCCAGTCCAGGGCTGCGGAGTAACTCTGCCGTTCGCGGGTTACGTAGTACTGGCGTATTTGATAGTCGTTGACATATGTTTTGCCATCTTCGCCTTGTTCCCATGTAAACTCGGTGTCGTAAGACCCGGAAGGAGAGTTTTGGTAGGAGGCAGATATCATCAGTCCTAATTTGTCATTGAAGAAACGGTCGCCATAGGTGAATCCCAAGTTCAACTGTGCTTTTTCGCTAATCCAGTTGTAACCTGTGCCTGCGGTTGCGGCAATGGTGCGTTTATAAGGTGAGTTCTTTGTTATCAGATTGATGGAACCGCCAATGGCATCGGCATCCATATCCGGAGTTACCACCTTATTTACTTCGATAGTCTGAATCATGTCTGCCGGAATCAGGTCAAGCTGTACGTTACGTGTGTCGCCTTCGGCAGAGGGTATGCGATTGCCGTTGATCGTTACGGAACTTAAATCGGCGCTTGTCCCGCGGACTTGTCCGAAACGGGCCTCTCCCTGGTCATATTGCACGTTAATTCCGGAGATACGCTTCAGGGCATCGCCGATGTTGGAGTCGGGAAACTTGCCTACTTGGTCGGCAGATACTACATTGGTAATTCCCAAATTGCTCTTTTGGGCGTTGATGGCACGACGTTGCCCTTGGAAGGCTCCGCCTACAACTACCTCCTGAAGTTCAACCCCTTCGTTCAGTACTACGTCTTTTTCTAAAGTACGTCCGGCAGGAATGGTGATTTTCAGTTCTACGGGTGAGTAGCCCACGTAGCTCACCTTTACTGTATAAGTTCCCGGGTCGAGGTTGGGGAATGTGTAGAAGCCGTTGACGTCGCTTGTTACTCTGGTGTGTAGTTTTTCGATATAGATTGAAGCACCCGGGAGAGTTTGCTTTGTTACATCAATGATACGGCCGCGCACCGTACCTTGTTTAACAATATTTGCTTTTTCATCGGCCATTGCCGCGTTGCCGGACGTTGCGAATAAGAGCAAGAATAAGAATGCTTTTACAAATTGTTTCATACCTGTTATTATCTGTTAATAATTTGCGGCAAAAGTAGAGGTATGCCGTTACGTGCGGTTTACGGGAGGTTGAAGAAAGGGTAACAATTAGGTTACAAACTCATTACAGGAGCGAGTGGAGTGGCTGGACAATGCAATCAACAATATGTAATAATAGCATCAACAAACATTTATCTTTAAATAGGTGTCAGTAAGAAAGTAAAAACAACTTTCTGCTGACATCTTTGTTTTTCGGGATAGAGTGGAATAGAGGAATGTGGTATGGAAAGAGAATAAATATTGCAGTTGTTCTGCATAATATACGTGCTTTATGCAGTTTCTTCCGAAGAAAAGTTAATATCATAATAGCAGGTTGTTAATATGATGCCGGCAAAACATTCACTTCTTGCCGACAAAACATCAACTTCCTCTACGTAAAGTTCATGTTTGGCCGTATAAAGTAGAACTTTACGTTGGTAAAAGTGAAATTAATGGAATAAGATAAGGGCTTTTCCATTTATTAGAAGAACCCATATTTCGCTATCTTCCTACAAGATAGTAAGTTGTGAAATTCCGTTCGCGTATTTCTGCTTAGACGGGCAATCGGGCGTAAATAATGCATCCTGATGCGGGTGGAAATACAAAGTGTCAAAATGAAAACGAAAGTTGCCCTATGGTTGGCAAATAATAAGCACTTTCTTTTCGTTCGCCAATGTGGTAGCGAATAAATAAGTGTCGCCGCCTTCAGCCAGTTTCAGCCGTTTGCGCAGTTCGGCTACGCTGGCGGGAAAATTGCGTACGGTGAGGTTGGCTTTTTTCCCCGTTCCTAACAGTTCTTTGAGTTCTTTCTTGTTGAGGCTGCTGCTACCGGCGATCAGGAACCTGCGTCCGGGAAAGTCCGGTATATATTCGTCGGAAGTATAAAGGTGGCTGTTGGGATGCAGCTTTTCTACATTATATATAGATGAAACGCTGCGGAAGGCTCCGGCTTTCAGAATGGAGGCATTAGGTTCGTACAGATACGTTTTTAATGTGGAGGTATACGGACATGAGTATTCTTTTTCTTGCTGCCGGGTGAATAGGAGGCATTGAGTTGTTTGCGATGTCATGAGATTGATGCAATGAATGGGAACTTCCTCGGAGGAAAGATGCGTTTCGCGCCCCAATACGAGCAGAAGCTCTTTGCATTCATTATTGACGGAAACAATGTGGGCGACTTGTACATGTTTCAAATCATGCAATGCGAGGGCCAAATCCAGCATGGGAGAGAGCTTGACCAAGACATGCGGGGCTTTTTCAAGTAATAAATCCTCTAAAGCGGAAACGTCGGGTTCGCAGTCGCTGATAGCTACTGTTTTACCACCACGTCCGTCACGCCGGGCAGGATCTATGAATATCCAGTCCACAGATTCCATTTCTTGCAGATAGCGGATGCTGTCTTCGTGGCAGACAGAGATGTGGTCCAGCCCCAAAGCGGGAAAGTTGTGCCGGGCAATCTCACAAAGTGCTTCTTGGCGTTCCACGTAAGTGGCTTTTCGGAAGCAGGAGGACAAAAAAGCGCAGTCAATGCCGAAGCCGCCAGTGAGGTCGGTGAGAGATTCCGTTGGTTCGGGAGTATTATTCTCTTCGGAACTCTGTCGCTCCGCTTCCAACAGGTGTCTTATAATCTCTGCCTTGTATCGCGCTGTCATTTCGGAGGAGCATTGCTCCAGAGAAAGGTGGACTGGGTAGAGTATGTTTTCGTTTTCGGCCCATGCAGGTATCTTCTCTTTGGCAATCTGCCAGCCAAAGATCTGCGTGATGGCGGCAGGCATATCCACCGAGGGATAACGGTGTGCCTGCAAAGCAAGGAGTCGTACATCTTCCCGACGGTGTGTGCGGATGAAGTGTAGAGTGTCTTGGCTATGTATTTCAGTCATTCGGGGCTTTTCCATTTTGTTTTATAACTTAGAGTCCAGAAAATGGCCGTATTGATTAATCAGGAATTCATGGGGATTTTCTAAATTAACAATGTAATTCAGCAGTTTCTGTTCCTGAATTATGTCATATGCTTTTGCAAACATTTGGTCCTTTCTCAATAAATCTTTTGAGATGAATGTCTTGAATATGTAAATGTGTTCTTCACGACTGATAATATCGCCTATTGCGTATCCGTCTTGAAAACTTATGGCGCATGTATTCTGTCCTAAACCGGAGACTCTCATAATACCTAAATAGCTGTTCTTTATATATTGATTGATAAGTTCTTGCTTACTAATCTCAGTGTCCTTTACGAATCTTGAATGATATCGGGAGAAAAAATGAGGTGGAAATATATAGATATTATGCTCACCTGCAATGATATATTCGTAAACATAAGTGCCTTCTTCTGTTTGTACCTCGGATGCGGCAATACATGCAGCGTCTTTAGAAAATTTTTTGTTTATTGCATAGTAATATATAAACCAATCATTATTTGTTGTCTTACTGAAGTAATGGATAGGATTGAATATCATCGGCAAGCAATGGCTTTTGATAATTGCCCTGTGTATTTTGGAATCATAATTCCTTCTAAGATAAGGGACTATATTGTCGAATATATCTTTTTGCATCTCCCTTCTGAGTGTAAAAGGGTTCATTGTTCTTGTTATCATTCTGGAGTAATTGATATTTTGTTACAAAGATAACCAAAACAAATTGTTCTGCACTAATATAAGTCAACTTCAATGTTTGATTTATATTATTTGTGAGATTAGTCTGAGAAAGTCAGGTGGAATGCATCCGGGCTTGCCGGAAATGGAGATTGTTGAGGCTTTAAGGAATTATCCGGTACTTCTTTTTGGCTGTCTGCCGGCTGACGCGGTTGAAGTGCCACCATTCACTGGGAAGCGTGAGGAAACCGGCTTCTTTCATCACCTTGCGCAAGAGTCGGCGGTTCTCCAGTTCGTGTATGGTGAGCTTGCCGGTTCGTACCAATTGTTCTTCTTCGGTGATGTGTGCCTCCTTGCCAAGATAATCTACGGGAGTACCCATTGGAAGTGGCTGCCCTTGTGCATCGACAATGCTGATGTCTACAGCCATACCGTAGTTGTGCAGGCCACCGCCGCGCGCAGGATTGGATACGTATATATATTGGGGAGTTCCTTTTACGATGTTCCACATTTTTTGTTGGACAGACATCGGGCGCGCTGCGTCATAGACAATAAGACTGTAACCGGGGCATATTTCTTTCAATCGTTTTTGGGCTTGCAACAGGCTTTTCAATGCTTCCGGATGAAGATAGGCTTCGTGCAAGTCTTCATACAGCACTTGTCCTGTGAAGTTGTTTGCACAAGTGTACATCAAGTCTATGCCAATACTGCTGTCTGCTTCGGCAATATTAATGAAGCCGAGTGAATCCAAATAGGCAGCCGTTTTACTTTTGGCGGGGCGCATGAGGGGTACTATGTCTGTACAGTCATTTTCTGCCGCAACGTTTTGTTCGGAAGGCTGCCGGTGGCATCCGTTAGGGATAATAACCAGTATGCATATAAGGAACAGGTGCTTTATTGTCTTTGTCATATTTCAATCATCCTTGTATGTACAAAGATAATTGAAATATGATAAAACTACAGATATATACACTCATAATTCTATTGGCATAGGAAAGCCCATAGTGTTAAGTTTAGAGTTTATAAGAGGGTGGAGTTATGAATAGCTGTTTTTTTATGGATATTCTTGTTGTTTACAATAATCATATTTGTAATGCATTGATAAATAGTTTGTTGTCTGCGTATGTGTTACGTGTAAGATAAGAAATGTAACGAAAAACGAGAAAGATGTAATATTAATAAAGAAATGTGTAGCATGTTTTAAAAAGATGTATTAAGTATTCTTTGTACATTTGCAATGAGACCGTTAAACTCGCTATACGAAGTCTGTGTTATGAAAAACATGGCTATGTGAGACAGAATCCTTGTTATATGAAATTTCACTTGTTCTTTGATAAATTATGCTTTATCATGAGAATTCTATAAATCTGACGTTAGAGTGTGTAGCTTTAAGTTGATATAGTGCTGGCTGAAACTATGTGAGACACTATTGCAGGTTGATTATTCCATTGAAAATGATATTAGATATGAATAAAAGAAGTATAATAATTACAGTTAGCTTGCTCTGCTCTTTTATGTGTTGGGGGCAAGGCTTTAAGAACCCGGTTCTTCCGGGCTTTCATGCCGATCCTAGTGTTTGCCGGGTAGGTGATGATTTTTATTTGGTAAACAGTACTTTCCAGTATTTTCCGGGAGTCCCGGTCTTCCACAGTAAAGATTTAATTCATTGGGAGCAGATAGGGGCATGTTTGACGCGCCCTTCTCAAGTGAATCTGGAAAACATGGATGGCAATAACGGTATCTATGCTCCTACTATCCGCTATCATGATGGGATATTTTACATGGTGACGACTATTTTCCCTTCTCGGAAACATTTTTATGTTTATACGGATAATCCGGCTGGCGAGTGGTCTGAGCCTATTATGATAGATTTTGTGACAGGTAGTTGTGATCCTACTCTTTTCTTTGATGAAGGTAGATGTTATTTTCTTTGGAAGGATGGGACAATTAAAATTTGTGAGATTGATGTCAAGACCGGTAAACAGCTATCTGAGATTAAACGTCTGTGGTCGGGAATGGGAGGACGTTATCCTGAGGGACCCCATCTATATAAAAAAGACAGATATTATTATCTGCTGTTGGCGGAAGGGGGAACAGAACATGGTCATCATGTGACGTTGGCCCGCAGCCGTTATTTAGAGGGGCCTTATACACCATGTCCGTCGAATCCTATATTGTCCCATTTTAATAATGAGATGCAGAATAGTCCTATTCAAGGATTGGGACATGCTGATTTCGTGCAAGCCCCGGACGGCTCTTGGTGGGTGATTTTTTTAGGCTATCGTACACATGGTTATTTGCAACATGTGATGGGGCGTGAAACATTCTTAGCTCCTGTGCAATGGGAGAAGGGAAGTTGGCCCGTTGTGAATAAGAATGGAACTGTTCAAATTGATATGGATTGCAAAACCCTGCCACAGGTGAAACTGCCGGAAGATCCGGAAACTGATGATTTTTCTCAAACAAAGCTGGCATGGTGTTGGAGCTATTTATGTAATCCGTTTTTTGAAAATTATTCATTGACAGAACGTAAGGGGTATTTACGTATGAAGGCGAGTGAGAAAACGATCGATCAGGTAGGAACACTGACTTTTATTGGACGCAGGCAAACTGAACCTCGTTTTCAGGCAACTACAGCCATTGATGTTTCTTCCCTAAAAGAAGGGGGAGAAGCTGGAATTACCGCTTACGCAGCTCATACTAATCATTATGATGTTGTAGTGGAATGTCGTGGGGGAAAGAAGTATGTCAAGGCATATATACGTATTGGACAAGTACGGCACGTAGAGAAAGAATTCCCATTGAATACGGACTTGATTTATCTTCGTATAGAAGGTGATTATAACTATTACCATTTGTCATATTCAGAGGATAATCATCGGTTTCTCCCTTTGGGTAAAATGGAGTATCGCTATCTTAGCACAGAGACCATCGGAGGATTTACCGGAGTTCATTTAGGGCTTTTTGCGCAGCAGGCAAAAGGTAAGTCGGGTGGAAGCGTGGATGTGGATTGGTTCCGTTACAGTGTAGTAAAATAAGAAAAGATAAAAATGTTCTATTAGAATAAAGCATAGGTTATGAGAGTCAGAACAATATTTTTTAATTTGTTGTGTATGATAGTTTAGTTGCCGGTATCTTCTGTATGGGCAGTTGACACTTTTGTCGTTTTTAATTCGGATAATGCCAAGTTTGGCTTGGTTACTTTTCATAGTAAGGCATTTTCGGTTTTGTGTGATGAAGAGGTACATAAAGGAGTCTTGACTGCCGTAAGGAATCTGCAGACTGACTTTCAAAAGTAACTTCCGTACGTCCGGATATGGTGTACAGTGCTGACGAGACAGTACGTGTCATTGTTGGTTCTTACGATAAAAGCTCATTTATCCGTCAGTTGTTGAAGGCTGGAAAGTTGGAAAACGATCTTCTGAAAGATAAAAATGAAAAATTCATCATAACTACGCTTCATAATCTTCTAAAGGGACTCGAAGGTGAGTCCTGCTCATTGCCGGAAGTGACAAGCGCGGTACTATTTATGGAGTTTATGAGCTTTCGCGTCAGATAGGAGTTTCACCTTGGTATTGGTGGGCGGATGTTCCCGCAACGCATCAAGATGCTTCCGATGTCAATTGGGAGAAAGGTACGCATACACTGACCGTTTGTCCGTTAGCTCTTTCTATGGTACTGTATAAAATTGTGGTGAATTGTGGTGGAGATGAACCAAGTCATTTAAATCTTATGGAAAACCCTTATCGGAGAGAACGATAAATATATTATATATAAACTTTAAAAAGTATCGCTAGTTGAGCTATGAAAGATGCATTGATTAACAGGCGAGAGTTTTTGAGAAACTTAGGAGTTATAGGTGCGGGCACCCTATTGTCCATAAGTCCATGGCTTTCTGTTTTTTCAGAAGTTGTAGAGACATCGAGTGAAAAATGCCATTTGGCGATTATAGGTACGGGGTCAAAGGGGCATTTCCTGATGAGTTTTTCGTTGCAGAATCCTAAGGTGGAGATTGTTGCATTGTGCGGCATATACAATTTTCTATGGAAAAAGCATTGAATTTGGTTCGGGAAACTAAGATATATACAGAGATTATCGGAAAGTCTTGGAAAATAAGACCGTCGATGCGGTATTGTAGTTAATTTTATATGCATAGAATTAGGTAAGCTATTAATTTTTGTAACTTACCTTTTCATTGTTTATATAGAAAAGGAAAATGAAACAGAAGGCATTTGGTGTTATTCAGAGTTATTATAAACACTCACCTGTTTATGGTGGAGTATTTTATGCCTGTTTTTTTTCAATGCATACGCGTATTGACATTGTACTATGCGGTCAACAGAGTGAAGAAGAGTTTTTACTTGTGGTTGATGCAATTTATGATCGGTTATGCCAAATAGAAAAGTTAGGTAATTGTTATGATGCAGATAGTGAACTGGCACAGTTAAATCAGTTTGCTGCTATACGCCCGCAACCGGTCAGCCATGAACTCTATAATATGCTTGCATTTTGTGTAGATTGTAATGCACGTACTAATGGGCATTTTGATATAACAGTTCATTCTACTGATTATACTCCGGATTTAATTTCAAAAGTTCAGTTATCACCGAAAGAACGAACGTTGTTTTTTCAACATCCTGGAATCAATATCAATCTCTCTGGTTTCCTGAAAGGGTATGCATTGGAGAGTATACGTGATTTGTTGCGATCTTATGAAGTGAAGAATGCATTGGTGAATATGGGAAACAGTTCTGTGCTCGCATTGGGGAAACATCCTCTAATTGACGGCTGGAGAGTTGGTTTTGGGCAGAATGTTGTTTCACAGAACCAAGAACAAGAGATTTTGCTTAAAGATGAATGTCTGACAATTTCAGGTAATAATTCTTTTGAACGGAAACACATTATTATCCCTAATTCCGGTAAATTGGTAGAAGGAAAGTGGGCTGTTGCAGTGGTTACGAAAAGTGGGGCTGTGGGGGAGGTATTGTCTACTGCATTGTTTGCTGCTGATGCTCGTCAATGGAAATCTATAAAAGAAGAATTCAGTCCGCGTCTAGTTTTAAAACTGGTTTAATGAAAGAATTATTGATATATAGAATGTGGCTATTTGAAGCTAACGAGTAGATCAACGTCGAACTTATGGTTAAGTTGAAACAGAGACATTGCTTCTGACCATACAATGAAAACTTGATCAAAGATATTGCAAATGATATGCGGATTGAGGAAATCTTGCTACATCTTGATTTGGATGATATAAACCAATTGTTTTTAATTTGCTTTTCTTTGAAACTGTTTACTGAATGCACATGGGGGAGAAGACATCTTGATTTTGGTATGCAAGCAATGTGTATTAGAAGTAATAGCTTTTTCTGTTTTGTGTGGTTGATTGGGGTACTGATACGTCTTGTTATCTCTAGGCTGGTTTTCTTTGTGTTTGAGCATGAAAATATTGATGTATATTATTTTCGGAATAGAAAGAGGATGATCTACAAGCTCTTTTAGTATTCTTTTTTAGATTGCATGAAAAAAAACTATAACGAATTAGCGAAAAAATTTGTTAGTTTAAAATATATATGTATATTTGCAGCGTAACAATATAACGAATGCTATAAATCCAAAAAACAATTTTAAATAATTGCATTTCAATTTCTATATACTATATGTCCTTACTAAGAAAAACATCATTGAAAGATATCGCAGAAGCTGCAGGCGTTTCTACAGCATTGGTTTCATTCGTTTTGAATGGTAAGGAGAAAGAATATCGTGTAGGGGAGAAAACGGCCCAACGTATATTGAAAATTGCTAATGAGATGAATTACCAACCTAATCTTGCTGCAAAGAGCCTTAGAAGTGGTAAGACGAAGACAATTGGATTAGTGGTTTCGGACATTTCTAACCCGTTTTTTTCCCAATTAGCTCGTGTCTTGGAAGATGAAGCTGCACGTAAAGGATATACTGTTCTCTTTGGAAGTTCCGATGAGAATAAAGATAAGATGAACCGTATTGTGGGCAATCTTATTAATAAGGGGGTAGATGGGTTGATAATTGTTCCTTGTAATAATTCTGAGAAATCCATTTCCTCATTAGTAAATAATCATATTCCTGTTGTTTTGTTTGACCGTTATTTCCCAGAAATCAATGTCAGTTATGTTGCTCTGAATAATTTTAATGCTTCTTACATTGCGACCAAATATCTCTTGAGAGTAGGTTATACAGCTCCATGCATAGTAGCTTATGATGTTAATCTTACTCATATGCAAGAGCGTGTTCTTGGCTATAAAAAAGCTATGGATGAGGCTGGTAAGAAAAGCTTAATTAACGTGGCCTTTTTGAAGCAGGATAGCCCTAGAAAGTCTGCTGACCGCTTACTTCCTAAAATGATTGACAGCGGGGTAGACGCTTTTTTGTTTGCTACAAACATGATTTCATTGGCTTGTTTGTATATAATCAAAGATATGGGAGACGACATTATCGGGAAAATAGGTTTGGTAGGCTTTGACGGTAATCCAGTATTTGATTTTTTTGATGCGCCTATATCTTATATTCAACAGCCTATAGATATTCTTGTGCAAAAAGCGCTTGAGATATTGACAGATGTGATTGCTAATGGTAATACTGTACAGTCTGTGCTTGCTGAAGGGGAATTTATAGAAAAAACTTCTTAGTTTTTTTTATCTAATAGCTTAAACGATTTAATAAATGTGTTGATCTCAATAAAATTAATTGAACCATGAGAAATTCAAGATTAATCGGTGGAAAGCCGAAAATTGGTATTCGACCTATCATTGATGGTCGTCGTGGAGGTATTCGTGAATCATTGGAAGATATGACCATGACTATGGCTCATAAAGTGTCCGAACTTTATTCTTCTGTTTTGTGTCATAGCGATGGTACTCCTGTGGAATGTGTGATTGCAGATACAACTATTGGCGGAGTGGCTGAAGCCGCTATGGCAGCTGAAAAATTCCGTAACAGTGGAGTGGGTGTGGTACTCTCCGTAACTCCTTGCTGGTGTTACGGATTTGAGACCATTGATATGGATGGAGAAATGCCGAAAGCCATTTGGGGATTTAACGGTACGGAACGCCCGGGTGCAGTTTATTTAGCTTCAGCGTTGGCAAGTCATACACAGAAGGGATTACCCACTTTTGGTATTTATGGACGTGATGTACAGGAAGTTACTAATATGGAAATACCTGAAGACGTGAAGGAAAAATTATTACGTTTTGCTCGCGCAGGCATAGCTGTAGCTACGATGAGAGGTAAGTCTTATCTTTCAATCGGTAGTGTATCCATGGGTATCGCCGGATCCATTCCAAATCCCGATTTCTTTCAGGAATATTTGGGTATGCGCAATGAGTATGTTGATGCCAGTGAGATTGAGCGTCGTGTTCAGTTGGGTATTTATGATCATGAAGAGTTTGCTCGTGCCATGGTGTGGGTGGAAAAATATTGTAAGAGCAATGAAGGGGTGGATTTTAATCCAGAACATTTGGTGTATTCTCGTGAAGAGAAAGATGCACGTTGGGAATATGTGGTGAAAATGACTCTCATTTTCCGTGATATGATGATTGGTAATCCCAAACTGGCAGAAATGGGATTTAAGGAAGAAGCAATGGGACACAATGCAATTGCTGCTGGTTTCCAGGGACAACGCCAATGGACAGACTATAAGCCTGACGGCGATTTTTCAGAAGCTATTCTAAACACTTCTTTCGACTGGAACGGTATTCGTGAGGCTTTTACTTTTGCTACGGAAAACGATACGCTAAACTGTACTTCCATGTTGTTCAATCATCTCTTGACGAATACGGCGCAGATATTTGCAGATGTACGTACTTATTGGAGTCCGAATGCAGTGGAACGTGTAACGGGAAAGAGACTGGAAGGCAAGGCTGCGAATGGTTTTATTCATCTTATTAATTCCGGTTCTTGTACGCTTGACGGAACAGGTTGGCAGACATGTGACGGCAAGCCGGTAATGAAGCCTTTCTGGGAAATTACGGAAGAAGAAATGGAAGCTTGTCTTGCAGTAACCAAATGGCATCCAGCCAGTCGTGAATATATGCGTGGCGGAGGTTATTCTTCTCAGTTTGTAACTCGTGGTGAGATGCCTGTAACAATGTGTCGTTTGAACCTTGTAAAAGGTCAAGGACCGGTTTTGCAGATTGCTGAAGGTTGGACCGTCAATTTGGATGATGATGTGTTCAAAATTATCAATGAGCGTACCGACCGTACGTGGCCTTCTACTTTCTTTGCACCTCGTTTGACAGGTAAAGGATATTTCCGTGATGTATATACCGTTATGAACAACTGGGGAGCTAATCATGGTGCTATTAGTTATGGTCATATAGGTGCTGATCTGATTACTCTGGCTTCTATGCTTCGTATTCCGGTATGTATGCACAACGTTCCTGAAGAAAATATTTTCCGTCCGAGTGCATGGTCTGCTTTTGGCGAAGATATGGAAGGCAGTGATTATAGAGCTTGTAAAAATTATGGTCCATTGTATAAATAGAGAAAAAACATGCGGAAAAATCTAATATAGTTGAGAATCTCTCTATTGCAAGGTATAGGTCGTCCTTATATCTTGCAATAGATAAAAAAGAATAAAATGGGAAGTTATGCTGATGATGCCCTGTTTATGAGCAGGAATAATATTGAATATGTTGAGTTGATTTCTGATGATGGAAAATCCAAAGTTATGGTGATTCCAGCCTGGCAAGGGCGAGTTATGACTACATCTGCTGCTGGGGATGAAGGAGATAGTTATGGTTGGATTAATTATTCTTTTATCAAAAAGAGACAAATAGACTTGCAATTTAATCCTGTGGGAGGTGAAGAGCGTTTTTGGCTCGGTCCGGAAGGTGGGGTATTTTCTTTATATTTCAGGCAAGGGGAAAAACAAATTTATAAAAATTGGAAAGTTCCCCCGGTTTTGGACATAGAGGCTTTCAAAATTCAATCACAAAGTAAAAATTGTATATGTCTAACTAAGGAAGGATGCTTAACAAATGCTTGTGGTACCACTTTTTATTTAAATATTAAACGAACTATTTCTTTATTGGATATTAATGAATTTGCAGCAAGTTTTAATCTTGAATTTCCTAAAGATATAAAAGCGGTAGCTTATAAGAGTGATAACCAGATTACCAATATTGGAAATGAATCATGGAATAAAGAAACAGGGTTGATATCAGTTTGGATGCTTAGTATGTTTAATCCTACATCTGCTACTACTGTATTTATTCCTTACAAGCAATCTAGAAAGGGAAAAATTGTAAATGATGAATATTTTGGTAAAATTCCTACTGATAGACTAATTGTAAAAAATGGCATTATTTACTTTAAAATAGATGGGTGTTTTCGTTCTAAATTAGGAGTACCTGCTTCACGTGCAACTAATTTATGTGGAAGTTATGATTCTTCCAAAGGTGTACTTACTATTTTGTGGTGTGATATTTTTGAAGACTCTTTGAACTACATGAATGGACAGTGGGGAATTCAAAATGATCCTTACTACGGTGATGTAATCAATGCTTATAATGACGGGCCGGTTGAAGATGGTTCTGTGATGGGACCTTTTTATGAAATTGAAACTTCCTCTCCAGGTGCAGAATTGGCACCCAATGAGTCATTAACCCATACACAGAAAATAATTCATATACAGGGAAACGATAAACAATTGGATTATATAATAAAAAAACTATTTAAAACAGACATATACTCAATCAAGACTAAATTTCAATAGGAAAATGATATGAATGAAACCTTAATTATCAATTGAAAGTTGAAATTGTGAAGATTGAAAGAAGCATGTGATATTATACTTAAGGAGCTCAGTTTTAACATCGATAGTTGCAAAATTGAGGTTTGTAGTTTTTATTACTAAAATTATATAATATGAAAAAGATTATTATTTTGTTTTTAACGGCCATGATATGTATTTCGATTCATGGACAAGCTAATGATAAATACAGATTGAAATATAATAACCCTGATCTAATAGTAGATTTAGGAGTGGGATTATGGGGAATGCCGATTCCGATTGATTATGATGGAGATGGACTGATGGATTTATTGATGACATGTCCATCAACACCCCATAAAGGGATCTTTTATTTCCATAATATTGGAAAAAAATTCAATCTTCCAAAATTATATCACCCAATAGAATGATAATCAATATATTATAAATTTATTTGATTTTATTGAGAAACAAAACAGGAACAAAATTGTGCTTTTAAGAGATTTCCCATTTTTTTGTTTTCATTGTGTTTCTTTCCTTGCACTTGCTTATACTCTCAACGTCTTTCATCCATTTTCGACATCATTTCTGCCCATCCTGTCCGAACGTCGCATCATCGAATAATCATTGCAGCCAAAAGAAAAAACAAGTCATTTCTTGAAGTCTTTGCAAAGGTAAGCATTTTTGTCCAAACACAAACATACAGGCAGGCAAATATGCCTACCTATATTTAGTTTACTTTGATTTAGCATATATATAGGCTAATGGACTAAACTAAACTGAATTTTCGCCTCTTTTTGCACCTTCTTCCCGTTCCAACTGTGCAGCCAAAAAAGAAAACGAATCCAACTCGTATTTTCTCTTTTGGCTGCAACTCCTTTTTACAAATCATCACCCTTTTGCAGGAAACCTTCTCTTCCCTGAGTTCGCCTATCCACTTCCGGTCTGCCTGATACGAATTGTGTCGCAAAGGTACCTGCCATGTCTTTCTTGTATGCAAGGTCATGCCTGGCGGTTCACGACAAAATCTCCACCTCTCCGAGGTCGTATTTGGTTGTGAAACCCTGCATAAAGAGCCATGCCACCTTTTGAGGCGACATAATTGAATCAAGCCCGAAAGTAGCTGACAAGCTACAAGAGGGAAAAAGAAAAAACTTAAAATTTGAGATTATGGCGAACATTGCAACAAACATTTTCCACGCTACCACTGCGAACAAACAAGACCTCGACAAGATAGAGGCTTTCTTGGACGATAATTTTAACGGCTATATCAACCGGTATGCCGATATTATAGATGCGGAATTTTCTTCTCGCTGGGAATACCCGGAAAAAGAAATCAACAAGCTGGTGGAATCGTTGGAAGCCAAAAACGAAATCTATATCCGCATACTGACTTACGAACTCGAAAACGAGTACGTGAGCTTCAGAACGTTCTCTCAAGGGAAATGGGCTATCAAGTAATAACCGTAAAAACATTGTTTTATGTATGAATATGAAGAACCGTCCGACATCATCGGATTGCATTGCACACTGCTTAACCCGTACAAAGGCTACACGGAAGGTACAATCGTGGGCGACTATGGCAACACCATAGTTATCCGCCTTACAAGTGGTAAGGAAATTTCAGAATGCCGTGACGAAGTGATTATTTATGATTAGCACAGATGGGATTATGGCACAGATAGCAACAAAATTCGTCAAATGGGACGTTCCCGAACTGGCGACTTTACAGGACAGCCGTGTTTACAAGCTGCGGGAACGCCTGAATAACGGTGGCAAATTGAACCGAGAGGAGAAAAACTGGATTACCCGTAACGTGCGGGAAAGCGTCTATTTCAAACGGGGCATTGCATTGAGCGGTTATTATTTTGACTTCTCGGATATTCTCAAACGTTACTTTGTCAAGCAGTACGGACACATTGGTGAGTATTACGCCATTGACAAAACGGCACTACGCTCTATGTTGTACGGAAGAATTGAAGTCATTGTCGAAGTAAATAATTAAATATCAATTATATGGAAAAATACAAATTCTATCAAGACCGCAAGGTTACAAGTTGGGAACGGGATTATTTCAGTGTGGAAGCAGACAGTTACGAAGAAGCCGTCAATATTATCCGTTCATGGGGATGTGAGGACGTGTCGAATATTAGCGACAAACGTCTGTTTTATGACGAATGGTTTGCATTGCCCGAAACTTCGGAACGCTTGTTACCCGAAGAAAACGGCGGGTGTCCGACTATGGAGATTTTCAACCAATCCGGCGTGTCTATAATGACCAATGTTCCGGACGTAACACAATCAAATTAAAAACAGTAGTATGGACGTAATTATCGAACACAGCTTTTGTCTCTATTGCGATGAAGCGACAGAGATTTATTTCAGAATCATGAACACGATTCTTTTTTCGGGCAATGAAGCTGAACTCCGTGCGGGAATGGAACACTTGAAGGAGAAAACGCAGCTTGAGGAATATTTCACGTTCGGATATGGCGCACATCATATCTGGATAAGCCAGCGACGACCGAGCGACAAAAACAAACTGTTCAAGCATCGTGTTATGATGGCACGATTTTGACCTTTTGACATAACAGGATAGCACAACGAAAATCCATCGACGAGCTATGCGGATTGAGACGGTATTTCCGGTTTCAATCCGCATTTTCACATAATGACAGACAAGCCTGCCGGCGAACTGCCCCTTTTTACCTCGAATCGTCGTGCGCTTCCGATACGAATGTCTCCGGCACGATAGACACCTTTCAGGAATACCCATTTGTATTTTCTCTTTTGACTGCACCCCTTTTTACAAATCATCACCCTTTTGCGGGAAACCTTCTCTTCCCTGAGTTCGCCTATCCGCTTTCGGGCTGCCTGATACGAATTGTGTCGCAAAGGTACCTGCCATGTCTTTCTTGTATGCAAGGTCATGCCTGGCGGTTCACGACAAAATCTCCACCTCTCCGAGGTCGTATTTGGTTGTGAAACCCTGCATAAAGAGCCATGCCACCTTTTGAGGCGACATAATTGAATCAAGCCCGAAAGTAGCCGACAAGCTACAAGAGGGAGAAATAAAAACTTAAAAGACAAGAGTATGACGATAGACGAAATTTTACAGCATGACTTACGCTTCAGATACATGTTATTAGGTCGTTTGCAGGCAGATTGCGAGTATTACTTGGGGTTTGGGAACAGGAACACCAACCGTTTGTGGGCGGGTAATGAGGAAGCCCAAATCGAAACCATGACAAAACTTTATGAAAGTTTCGCAGAAGACGAAAGACCTGAATGGCTGACGATGGACGAAATCATGGAATACGGCAGGAGAATGATAACGATGGAGAGATAGAGACAAATTCCGAGAAGCCGGATTATCGGAAAATTCCCGGAATGGTGGGATTCCACGAGAGGAAAATCATGCGATTATCAAGGGACAAAAGACAGCCAATAAGGCATTCGGGCGTTATTTGTATGGATTATAAATAACGCCCGAATCATACAAGAATAAAATAAATTCATACATTTACATTAAAAACCGAAAAAATAAACGCCATGATATTGAATGTTGGAGACTGTGTGGAAATGAAGCTACCCAATAGCCGGGGCATGAAAGTATCTTGCCATGTCCTGGCAATCGTGAAAGACCCTGATGATACTTCGGAAGAGGGAAATATGATTGTTTTCCGCTACTGGGGAAATAATAAAAAAAGATGGTTTTGGGAAGTACAGCCGTACTGGGTACTGGAAATGTATAACAAATAGCACTGGTCTTATGTAACACAAGAAAGTACCTTCGTTGTCCCGTTTTAGGGCTTTCTGCCCATCGCAACTACATTCATAGACGGCCCCTCCGTATTCACCGCAACAGCCCTTTATATTCTCTTTTGGCTGCGCCACATCCTTTTATAGCTGCCTCTCCACTCGCAGGGCGCCACTCCGCCGCTTTGTCGGAAAGGCTGGTTTCCGCCATTTCCCCTTTTCCTGCTTCTCTTTCCTCATATCATGGCCGGATAAGGGCAGCGCACTGACGATATGCGGCACACGCTGGTTGTCGGTTCTTCGTCAGATGCACGCTCCACATCACAACGCACATGGCCGGTCGGACGGCATGTCGTTTATTGCCGCTTCCACCCAAGAGGCCGGACGGTACGTTTCCACGCCTCGATGTCCTTCTCCGCTTCATGCCGGAACGCGCCGTAATCTTGTGCCGGTAGGCGGACAGGTCTTTTCGGTTCTCCGAACCCGCCACGATTTTTTTCATCCCGCCTTTTCCGCGACCGGTTCCTATCGAAGTCATCATCATTATTCCGTTGCAAAGATAGTGTGCAGACGGGACCGGTTCCGTGAACCTTGACCAATGGCGTACCGCACAAATCTTCCTTTATCAGGCCTCCGGTTTGGGGCTGCGCCTCAAAATAAAGAGTATTTATGCGTTATCCTTGGTGCTTTCCCTTTGCTGCACCTACTTTTTTCGGCACCGTAAAAATGATTCATTAACTTCAAAAAACAATCGCAATGAAAAAGATCGAGAACAATTTCGTAGTAACCGGATTCGTAGGAAAAGACGCTGAAATCCGCCAGTTCACCACCGCAAGTGTAGCACGTTTCCCGCTGGCAATCGCCCGTCAGGAGAAGAACGGCGAGGACACCAACCGCATATCCGCCCTGATGAACATGGAAGCGTGGCGCAAAAACGAGAATGCCGGGTCGTTCGACCAGCTCACCAAAGGCACGCTGCTCACCGTGGAGGGTTACTTCAAGCCTGAAGAGTGGGCCGACCAGGGCGGCGTGAAGCACAACCGCATCGTGATGGTCGCTGTCAAGTTCTATCCGGCTGTCGAGAAAGAGGAAGCTCCTGTGGAGCCGAAAAAGAAAAAGGGCAAGAAGTAATCCCTGCCTTATCTTGAACAGAGCGGTCTTCGGACCGCTTTTATTTTGCTCGTTACCGTTCCGCAGAATCGCAACTTTTATACACTCCGTCCATTCTCCGCTTACCCGCCGCCGTCCATTGATTTTCCCTGCAAAGTTAAGGCTGGCGTGAACCGGCAAGGCGCGGCTTCATTTGCGATTAACAACCATCAACTCGCAAGCTCGCCAATACTTCTTAACACAAATGGAACCGTCCGGGACTGCCGCTTCCTCCTTGTCTTGTTCCCGCCTTTTCGCCTTGTGTCCCGCATGTAAAATCGAATCCCGCCAGGCGAGGTGAAAGCCTCCGATAACAGGGATAAAAAACAAGTAACACATTAACATTCAAAACGTATGAAACACATGATTTGGACAAGCGATGACTTGTTGAACGAAGCAGCAAAGGAGGATTATCAAAAATCCCAACGGGAAATGCTGGACGATGACACCTACGAGGTCAGCGATGAAGAATGGGCGGAAGAAGTTTATAACTGGCTGGACGATGAACGGTACAACCTGAACAAACAGGTGGACGGCGTTATTATCGTGTTCGGAGACCTTGGGCTGTGGCATGGTCGGAGGCAAGGCTACCAGATTTTGGGAAGCAACATCGCCGATATTCTGAAATCCTCGTGCGAATATGCGGAATGGTACGGCGACGGCTATAACATTCGGAGCCGGATGACCCACCACGACGGCACGAACTACGTCCTCTACAGGGTTGCCAAAGACCGTGAAGAAGCGGAACGTATCGCCGAGAAAATCTACAACCGTGAAATCGACGAGCAGGGTTTCCGCAAAAGAACACGTTCTCTCTATCCGTATGTAGCCGACGTGTATGGCTGGAAAACAAGGCAGCGCAAGCCGGACGAAGCCGCATAAGGTAACACTCATAAGAGAATACCGCACCCCAAATAAGGTGCGGTATTTTTCCTTGTGGATGACGAAGCGCGGCCCGTCTCCTTTTGTAACAGAACCGTCAGTCGTGCCTCGTTCCGGGATGCCCCGCCGGATGCCCTTGCGTACATTTCGCCCTACGGGGCGGTGGCCCATTTTTATATTCTTCACTTTCCCCCTGTTTTATTCTCCCCGCACTTGTTCCCCCGTATTCCATTCCGGAAGCCCGGTTATTTTCTCTGCAAAGTTCGATTGCCGGCTGTCTGGCCTGTCAAGTACCGCTTGCGCTTGCCGCCGGAAAATCTTCCTCCCTGACACGTCGGCGAGCGTATTTTCCGTGTCCTCCTTGCCCGGGCCTGCCGCCAATCCTTGGGGCAGAAAAATAATCAGCCTTCGGTACAGAATGTATCGGAGGGAAAACAAAAAAAATCAACTTTAAATTAAATCGTTATGACATTCAGAGAATTTATGCAAGAGAACGGGTACGAGTTGCAAACAACCTTTTGGAATGATTTTTCAATAGCTGACCGATTTGGTCTTTCGGCCGTTCAAGACACATTCAATCGTGCTTTCGAGGAGTGGAAAGAAGACTACAAGTACCTTACCGAGCTGGTACTGGTGCTTAACCACAAAATTTGGCAGTACCACGAGAATAAGCCGGAATATGCAACGCTCTACAACACTCTCTACATACAGGCCGACCAGTATGCAGCGGAGAACCTGAAAGATGAAGAGCTATCCTATTTCTATGATGTTACGGATTAGCGAAGCCTGAACAAAGGCTGTGGCTGCCGAATCGGGAAACCACTGCCGAACAAACAAATACCGCAACCGTCATTACGTGATGGCTGCGGTATTCGTTATTTTATGTCCGGAGTGCCAAACCGTCCTCTTTTATATGTTCCGGCTGGACGGCTATCCTCCTTTTCTAACCGGTCACATTCCCTTTATATCTTCAGCATCCATCCCTTATACCAGTTTCCGCCTTCCGTGTTTCTCCTCTCTGTCCTTCATCCTGTCACCGGTTTGGTTTTATCAGATGCAAAGGTCGGTTGTCGCACTTGATCCGGTGGCTTAAAGTGCATTTCCTGTAAAATTCTTCCTTCCTGCACAAGAGTAATTTGGCAGGAAAAGCCACCGTATGAAGTTATCCCGACAACCGTGTACCGCATCCGTAAAACCCAAAAGCGGTTCAGGGAATAAAGAGCCGACAGGAGGGTGAAAAAAGTATTAACAAATTAAAAAACAGAATTATGCCTAATCATGTAACAAACCGCTTGGAAATAAAAGCGGACAGCGAAACGGTACAGAAAGTAATGAATTTCCTGAAAGGAGAAAACGAAGAGGACGGCACGCCTTGCTACATCGACTTTAACAGGATTATCCCCATGCCCGAAGAACTGCTGATTGACGCATCCAGCGATGGGGAACTGGGAATGGAATATCTCGCCGCAATGCAGCGAAAGCCGTTCTATACACCGGATGATTTGAAAGCCATTCAACGGGTGGAAGAACTGCAGGAAGAGAGAAGAAAAGAGGTATTGCAGCTTGGAGCGTCATACCTGAACAATCTCGAAAAATACGGTTATCCAACCTGGTACGAGTGGTCTATTGCCACTTGGGGCACAAAATGGAATGCCTATGACCAATATTTTGAAGAGCCGAACATCCTTTGGTTTGATACGGCTTGGGATAGCGTGCCGCAACTTATTCAAAAACTCTCCGAGATATTTCCGGAGGTTGAGTTTCACTATGCCTACGCAGATGAAGACTTGGGGTATAACGTGGGTAGAGGGATTATCCAAAATGGTGAAATCGACATGACGATACCGGAAGGCGGAAGCAACGAAGCCTTTGAAATCATGTTCTTTGTTAAACCGGGAATGGATGAATACTTTGAACTGACGGACGAAGGCTACAAGTGGATAGCCTAAACTTTCGATACCGGTAACGACCGAAGCGGGTTCAGGATACATGGTAACAGATGTGTCCTGAATCTATTTTCGGGACTGCCCACTTGTATCTCCCTTGAAGACCATTTTTTATACCCATTTCCCGTACCCGTTCCCTTTTATACCCACCCAAATAAACGAATGCCGCAACATGCCTGTTTAAGACTGTGCGGCATTCGTTAGCTCATGTTGGGAGTACCTGATAGTACTTAGGACCACGATCGGGATAAACTGTTTTATGTTTTATTTTCCCTCTTTTACCGCCTCAAGGAACGTTTTTGCAGGTTTGAACGCAGGGACGGAGTGAGCCGGAATCACGATAGTCGTGTTCTTCGATATATTTCGGGCAACCTTTTTCGCCCGCTTCTTGATGATGAAACTGCCGAACCCGCGCAGGAACACCTCGTCTCCCGCGACCATCGAATCCTTCACGGTCTCCATGAATGCTTCCACGACGGTCATTGCGACCGCCTTTTCCACTCCGGTCTGCTGTGCAATCCGGGCTACAATATCCGCTTTTGTCATACTGCCAGAAATTTTTAGATTATGAATTTTGTGTTAAAGTAATGATTATCACTTTATCTTCCATGATTGACGTGCCGAAAATTTGCATCCGAACGGAACAGGAACCCGGATAAACACTGGTCACTCCCGAAACCTTGCGGAAAACATTCGATTCCCTGCGGATTCCCTCGGTCCGCCAAGCCATTTTTCGATACCGGCCTGTTACTGGTCCCGCCTGTAGTCACTCTTGCTGAAGCCGCCGAATATCCCCTTGAGGATTTTTCCCACGACCCAGAACACGGCGATTATCACTATTATTTCCATGCTGCTATATATTTATTTAATCCTATATTTATTGAAATATGTAATTACACAATTAAATAATTATATAATTACATATTTATATATTTTTGTTCTACAACTCATTGAGCCTGTCCTCATTCTCTTCGATATAAGTCATGATAATGGCAGCTGCCAAAGACCGCAGCGGAATGTTACGGCTCGCATTGACACGGATAAGCTCCAGTTTTTTCTTGACTTCCTTCGGCAGCCAGATGGCGATGCCCTGCTCGTTGATACGGGTGTATCTGGCGAGGTTCTCCTCGAAAGCCTTCTTGCCGCCACGTCGGGGCTTGCCCGTTTTCTTCGGTGTTTCCGGAGTCTCGTTTGCGTTCTCTGCTCCGGCCTCCGTGTCGTTTCCGGAAGCGGTTATACCGCGAACAATGTCATCAAGCCCCATGCTTGCCAGTGGATTGTCTATCGTCGGCCTGTTGTTTTTTGCCATAGTGCCTATTCGTTAAGATGAAGTACCTCGATGATTTTGTCGAATGAAGGTTCGACTGCCGCAAGCTGGCTTTTCTCCAGCGGGTACAGGGTGGTGTACCGCTTGACGGCCACGCTCTGCTTTACCGTCGGCATGACTGTCCCCACCAGTCCCAGGAACTCGGTGGTCTGTGCCCTTTGCCGCAGCTCCTCCGATTTCTTCTCGGACGTGTTGATACGGTTTGGCAGGAACACGAGGTCTGCCGCCGACACGGTTTTCAACGCCTTGACGAATATCCCCGTCGCGTCCACGGTGTCCGCATCGAACGAGATGGGGATGATAGCCGTGTCCGCCGACTTGTAGATGTATTCCAGATTGCGGTCGTTCAAGTTACCCGGGCAATCTATGAGGACAACTCCCGGCACCTCTTTCAGTTTGGCCATGATACGCTCCAGTTGTTCCCGGTTTGCCGTGTCCAGCAAATCCACGTTCCACGGGATTGGAGCCTCCGGTGCCACATCCTTCTCGCGCTTCCGGTGACGGTACAACGATGCCTGCAAGTCCGCGTCGATTGCCATGACGGGATAACCCCGCTCTACCAGATAGCTCGCGAACAGCGCACAGAGCGTTGTCTTGCCGACGCCACCTTTAATGTTGCTGAATATGACGATTTTGTTCTTCATTGCTATATGTTTCCTTTATTGTTTTCCTCTTGCAAAAATAGTGATTTCTATCCGTTTTACCAAGAAAAAGCGGTATATAATTATATATTTATTATTTTATTCAATTATATAATTATATAAAATATAATCACGGCTAATAGTTGGATAATCAGCGTAATGATAAGTATGCCAAAGAAAATCCGCACACCATCATGACGATAATGTACGGATTGCAGCATATTATATACTTATATAATTATATACTTATATAATTATAGGATTATGTAGTTACATAAATAAATAGAACGCATCCCCGACATGGGTCGCTTACGCACCTGTTAGTCCGGCTGCCCTTCCGCGAGACCTTCATCCCCTTTCTTCTTCCTTTTTCCAAGAGGACCGCTGAACTTGCCCCGGTTGAGATTCACCTTGTACTTGTTGAGAATGCGGAACACCGAACTTCGGCTGTTATAACCGCTCACGGCAAGGATGGAATCAATCGAATGACCGTTGTTGTACATATCCACGATGGTATTTTCCCGGTCTTTCTGATCCATAGCCTTTACCGCTTTTGTCTGCGTCCGTATGTCCTGTTGCAGTTGCATGGCATGAGCGGACGAGTTACGCAACACCGTTACCTCCTCGGCAAGTCCTCCCAGCATATTCAGCACATCTACAGCTGTCGTCTCGGGGAACATCTTGCCTGCTGAATCTATCCTGTCATGGATGGAGATAATACGCACTACCTTGATACGGCAGAACTCGACGAACGATGCCAGCTCGCGCGTTCCCCGCACGGCATTGCTGAATTTGGATACCACAATTTCGTCGCCACGTTCGAGTTTGGAGATAAGCTGCTTCCATTGAGGTCGAAGCGACTCGTGTTCAACCGATTCCTCTACTATCTGTATGCACCCGTACTGTTGCATCCACTCTTTGTCCGCGTCGAATCCCTCATAAAGATCCGCCTTGAATATATAACCGACTTTTGCCATACAATCTATATTGCTATGCTAACAAGTGCAAATGTAAGAGTTTTATTTTATCTAATATCATACTTTGGCCGAAAAAATGAACTTTGCCACTTTTTTGACCGTTTTTTTCTTCACTTGTTTTCATTGAAAATCATACTATTAAGTACGATATTAAAAAATAGACAAAAAACAGGACAGGGCGATAGATGTCTTGAAAATAATACATAGATTTGCGGCTAAAATATGATATTAAAATATGATTTATAAAACATCGTACTTAAAAAATATACTTTCCGTTATCGGAACCTGTGCCGTACCGGCTGCCGTTTTTACCCTGACATCATGCGGCGGGGGAAGTGGAAAACCATACGGCGAAGTTCAAAACACCCCTGCCGGAATATACAGGGAATACCTGTCCGGACTACGGACACAGGACGGGCTTTCTTTCGAGGGCTTGACGGCACGTCTCGGTCAATGGCAGACGGTCAGGGATTCCGTGTCCGCACATATCCGACGGGACACGCTGTGGCGTTCCCACACCGATACGCGCAAAGAGTGCCTCTTGCTGCACGATTCCATCCGTATGGAACTTTCCCGGCTGGCACGGTCGAGACCGCGCACCTATAAAGAGGTGCTGGCACTTAAAGAGTGCTTCTCCCCATACGCCGAAGACGGGGAGCTGCATCGCTCCGCGCAGGAGATACGCCCGTTCTTCGCCTCGCTGGACAGCCGCATGGCATACCGGGGCGGCAAGGAACAGCTCCTGTCAGCGTACCGCACGCTTCTCTCCGAGACACAGCGCAAAGGCATACACGGGCACGGCGACCTGACCCGGTTCATCGAGAAGGAGGATGCCCTTTTCCGTGCTTTCCTTGCACGCCTGAACGATTACAACGACATGGACCTGTCCGACATCACCCGCGATACGGAAAAATGCTGCGCAGAGGTGTTCCGTGCTGCCGAGCGGCAGGAAATCACCTACAAGGAAGCCATGATCTACATGGCCATGCGTACCAACAGGCGGGTAATACAGAATGTACGGGCCTGTCTTGACGGTGTACAGCGGGGCGAGGTCGCCACATCCCGACAAGCCCATGCCTTCATCTGGATGATTCTCCAGCCATACGCCTCGTTGGACGGTTTCTGCCTCACGCTGCTTTCTCCCCGTGACAAGGAGGCGCTCGACAGGATAGCGACGGAAACGCCCGGCGCTTTCAGCACCTTGCGTAAAATCCTGCCCTCGGAGAACGACAGGCTGGAAGAGCTGCCCGGTATGCTCATCGAAATCCACATCGCCACGCTATAAAAACAAAGTCTGACAAAATACATGATATGATTATGCTACGACATTTTCTGGACGACTTCATGGCGTCCGTTCCCCTGCAGCTGCCCCGGCTGCTTAACATTACGACAATGGAAGAGCCGAAGTTCTACGGCGACTACGTGCTGCTCACGTTCCCGCTACGGGACCCTTACGACTTGGAGGAGGTGATGGACATGTTCGAGGACGACATGGAGCTGATTACGCTTTACCATCACATCCCTGCCGGATCGGGCAATTTCGGACACGGCACCTGCGCCTATTCAAACCCCGCGTTCGGGCAGATGTTCAAAATCAACGCCAGGACGGAGGCGGACGGCAAGGTGCGCCATATCACCGCGACTGTCTATGATTCGCTGGAAATGATGTACGGTGACCTCTGCCTTGACCTGAAACTGCACTCCAAGAACGGGCATTTCAAGTACAAGAAAGACCATGCGGATGTCCTGATTGATTTCTTTTGAAACACCGGGCCATGCGAAATACGATATACCGGCAGCTGGTATTCTGCATCGACACGTACCGTACATGGATAGAGGTCGCCGACGACAATCTCTACAAGGAATATGTCATCAAGAGACGCACCCGTACCGACTACCTCGTTTCCCGCACGCTGGTACTGCGTGCCTGCAAGGACCACGCTCCATACGACAAGGGCATGACGTGGATGGTTCCCGAACACGAACTGGACAAGGCTCTGGCCACCTACCGAAAGCAGGACGCCTCGTTCAAGACCCGTATCAAGAAAGGCGACAGCTACCTCTCGGCAAGAGATGCCGAAGCCATTATCCGGCTGGCCACCTACGGCGTTATCCGGCTCGAACTTGTGGTCCGGCCACTTAACATATTCTCAAACTCATATTATCTATGACTTGGATTATACTGCAATTCCTGTTTCTCGCCATGCCTGTTGCCATAACATCGGCATTGTACAAAAGCAACCGTCGTTTCATGGACAGATTCTACGAGAGAATGGTCCGCAACGAAAAGGCCCGCAAACTCCACACGTGGGTGCTGCTCACCGTGCTGCTCCTGTACCACTATGTATATACGAACGGACACCCCGGCGAGTTCGGTATCGTGTTCTCGACCATTGTATGTGCCGCATTGGCCTCTTACAGACGGACGGACCGCTGGCTGCGCTACCTGCTTGACCGGCCGCGTGCGTTCGCCATCTACGCGCTCGTGGCGGTGGTCATTGCCGGCATACCGCATCTGCACGCACTGGCCGTTACCATCTCCTTCGTTCTTCTGGCAGCCTTGTTCTATCCTTCCGTGCGGGTAATGTCCGAATGGAAGGAAAACGACATGGATAAGATTTTCAAGTGGGTCGAGCACCCCGAGACATTTGCCGAAAGCTATCACGACAATCATCACGCAATGTTGCCGCACGAAGCGGACAACGAAACTTGATAAGCCCGAACAATTTTCACAATGACAAATCATCAAAAAAAGAATCAAAATGAAAAATGGAAATGAAATGCCAGCCTCCATACTGGCAAACGTAGAGGTTTTCGACTACCTCAAGGAAAAAGTCGGCGAGCGAAAGACAAGGACGGAAGCCTACGCGGACCTTCTGGACAAATCGCTGGCAGGTTTCGTATCACCTTTTTTAAGAAAGCAGGACTATGAACTCCGTCCATGCCAGTGTCATGTAACCGTTTCCGACCTCGCCTCGGAGTGGCACTGGCACCGCGCTACCGTCCGCTCGTTTCTGGACACACTCGAAGCGCTCGGACAGTTGGAACGCACCCGGCTGACGAAAAGCGTCATCATCACCATGCCCTTGCAAACCGGACATCCTGCGGATTCACGCAATGTACAGGAAACACCCGGTCTTGCCGACCAACTGCGTGCGGTATTATCCGACTGGGTAATCGGCAAAGCGGAACTCGATGACATCGGATACGAGTGCGAGCGGCTCGTCCGTCAGGCGATGACCGAGACAGGCGTACCCGGCATTTGCCCGAAACCGGACAACTTTTCCTCTGTCAATTTGGCCGCGAGTGATGACGAACGGGCCGTAAAAATCTGCACGACCGCTTTGGGGTGTATAGCCCATGCCGCCATGCAGAGGGCACTACGCAAGCGAAGGTTCGACAACGGTTCGGAATTTTTGGAAGACTTCCGTACCCGCTTCGACGGAGACTGGACGGGTATCGTTGAAATTTCGAGATTGCTTGCCAGGTATATTCTCGATCCCGAAGCGGAGGACGACAATCTCGACGATGACGACAAGGAGATTTTCGATGCGCTTTCCAAGCCTTTCATGGCGCTCGCCGCGAGGGCACAGGAAACGGCGTATCAGACCGGAGACCGCAAACCGAATGTATAACCCCGGACGATCCGCCTTTGGTCCCGGTCGGGAACCTTGCCAGTTATAACAGGCACGCGGGCTTGCCCGCCTGCCACGGAACAGAGGGAGTGGGGAGCCTAATACCCCACCTGCCTTACGTCGGTGGGAAGGGTGTCCTCTGGAACAGCAAGCTGGGACACGGAGGATTGGCCGAAACAACACGAGAACAGTATGGCAAATGCAAAACAAGTGCTCGATGTGCAGGTGTCGAAAGGCATCACCACCGCCCAAAGCAACGAGCACCAGCGTAACCGCAGCGAAAAGGCGGAAAAGTACGCCATGAAAAAGGGCAACTACGACCCGACGCGCAAACAGCTGAACTTCGAGATTGCCCCCGGTGGTAAAGTACGCCCCATAGACACGAGCCGGAGCATTCCCGAACGGATGGCGGACATCCTGAACCGTCGGGGCATCAAGGACCCCAACGAGGGACTGGCGGAGCCGAAATACCGCACGGTCGTGAACATCATCTTCGGAGGTTCGCGGGAGCGTATGCACGAGCTGGCGTTCGGCACGCAGCAGGTGGATTTTGAGGAAGGAGCGGACAATTCACGCATCAAAAGGAAGGGTGACATCGAACGCTGGGCGAAGGATGTCTATTCGTTCGTGAGCCGCAGGTACGGCGAGCAGAACATAGCCGCCTTCATTGTACATCTCGACGAGCTGAACCCGCATGTCCACTGTACGCTTCTGCCAATCAAGGACGGCAAGTTTGCGTACAAGGAGATATTCGCCGGAAAGGACAAGTTCGAGTACAGCGAACGGATGAAACAGCTCCATACCGACTTTTTCGCCGAAGTCAATACGAAGTGGGGAATGTCGAGAGGAAGGAGTATCGCCGAGACCGGCGCACGGCACCGCACGACCGAGGAGTACCGCCGTATGCTGTCGGAGGAATGCACGACGATGGAGGAACGGATTGGCCGACATCAGGAGGTGCTGTCCTCCCTGCAATCGGACATCCGGCTGGCAGAACGCAGGGTCAAAGGTCTTACAACGATGGTAGAGAACCTCGAAAAGGCGAAAGCCGAAAAGGAGGCGCAGCTATCGGCAGCCGAGAGCGACCTGAAAGCGAACAAGGGTGATGCGGCACAGTTGGCCGTGCAGATTCAAGGGCTGGAGAAAGAGCTGCAAGGAATCACCCGACAACTGGCAGACAAACAGGGTAAGTTGCAGGCGGCTGACCGACAGCTCGCCGACCTGAAAAAGAACATGAGTGCCATCGAGGAACGCACGGAAGAACTCAAGGAGGAAGCCTACCGGTATTCGCATGACGTCCATTCCAAGGTGGACAGCCTGCTCAAGGACGCCCTGCTGGAAAGTGTGGTCAGCGAGTTCCGGAACGTGTCGGCACAGATGGGCATGTCAGAACGGCAACTGTTTGACGGCACGCTCGTACAGTCTATTGCGGAACAGGGTACGGAGGTCATGTACTGCGCGACGTTGTTGTTCCTCGGCATGGTCGATGATGCCACCACGTTTGCCGAAACACATGGCGGCGGAGGTGGTAAAAGCGACCTGCCTTGGGGGCGCGACGAGGACGAGGACAACCGTGCGTGGGCGCTCCGTTGCATGAGGATGGCAAGTCGTATGATGCGTCCGGGTATCGGCAAAAAGCCGAAGCGGTAAATGGCAGATAATCTTAAATAAATCAAATGTATAACAGATAAAATCATCAATATATGACGAAACAACTTATTTTCATTTTTATAATGCTTTGCATCGTGCAGGCACAGGCAAAAGCACAGTCTGCACAAGAGGACACTGTACGATACACATCCCGTCATGCTGCCGCGGAACTGCTCCAGCCGACGCAGCCGGTCTATCTCGATGGAGTGGTACTCCCGATGCGCGGAAGCGGCAACTGGTTTGTCAGTATTGCCGGGGGCACGACCGCTTTTCTCGGTACGCCGCTCGGTTGCGAGGATTTGTTCGGACGGCTGAAACCGTCGTACAGCCTCGCCGTCGGCAAGTGGTTCACACCCTCTGTCGGCGCACGGATAAACTACAGCGGTCTGCAGTTTAAGGATGCCCGGTTGTCCACACAGGACTACCATCACATCCATGCGGATCTGTTGTGGAATGTGCTTGGTGGCAGATATGCCCGGCAGGAACAAGTGCGCTGGAGCCTCGCACCTTTCGCGGGTGTCGGTTTGCTGCACCACGCTACTAACGGGCACAATCCCTTTGCCATCTCATACGGGGTGCAGGGACAATACCGTATTTCCAAACGGGTAAGCGCCATGCTGGAACTCTCCGGCATGACCACGTTCCAGGACTTCGACGGGTATGGCAGGGCGAACCGTCTCGGCGACCACATGCTGTCGCTCTCTGCAGGCTTCACGTTCCACATCGGGCAGACCGGATGGAAGCGTGCGATAGACGCCACGTCCTACATCCGCAGGGACGAATGGCTCACGGACTACGCGAACTTCCTGTCGGAGGAGAACAACCGTGCCAAGGGGCGTATCGATCAGGACAGGCGTACGCTTGCCGAATTGAAAAAGATTCTGGAAATCGAAGGCCTGCTCGACACGTACAACCACCTGTTCGGGAACGAGGAAGTCTCCGGACGCCAATATCCCGTGAACAATTACAGCGGATTAAATTCGCTCCGGGCGAGGTTGAGAAACAGGCATTGGGACGGAACGTCGTTTCTTAAGGGCGAGGATTTATACGGAAATGCACGGGCAGACACCCTGATGGCTGCTAATCGAAACGGCATGTCCGGCTTCAATGAAAACGGAGGAGGGAACGGCAATCTTTCCGATACCATATTCACATCCAGAAGATATGCCGCCCTTGCATCTGGAGGAAGCGAATGTATCGGTTCTCCGGTTTATTTCTTTTTCCGCCTCAATTCGGACAGATTGACTGATGCCTCGCAAATGCTCAATCTCGATGAACTGGCACGTGTAGCGAAAAAACACGGGTTATCCGTCAAGGTGACAGGTGCGGCGGACAGTTCAACAGGAACTCCTGCCGTGAACGATTCATTAAGTGTGTCGAGGGCAGGATATATTGCCACCGAGTTGGAACAGCGAGGTATTCCGATTGACCGCATAACCAAAGCAAGCAAGGGTGGAATTGCTGACCATATACCGACAGAAGCCAATCGCCATACAAAAGTGGAACTTCTTTTTAGAGATTCGGGAACAGTATCGGAATAGATAGACAATTACAGACCGGAAAGCCACGGGATATGTCCGGCGGGAAACATTCACAGAGAACCTTCGCTTTCTGAGCGGAGGTTTTTTTGTTAAATATAAGATCATCAATTAAAAAAACTAACAATGGCAACAATGAAAGTTAAATTTCGTGCATCTTCTCTTCAAACGAAAGAAGGTACACTATTCTACCAAGTGATTCACGGTCGTGTGGCCCGACAGGTCAATACCGGCTACAAGGTATATCCCTGCGAGTGGGATGCGGTTCATGCGGAAATCACCTTTCCACCCGGTGTTGGAGACAGTCGCAGCAGCTATCTTGCATCATTAAAAGAGATTCTGTACGAGAACGCCAAACGGTTCAGGAACATTATCGCACGTCTTGACCGTGCCGGCGAAGATTATACCGCCGAAGAAGTGGTGAAGTGTTACCTCATGCCTTCGGACGGTGAGGGGTTCATCTCTTTTACTTGGGATGTTATTCGGCAGATGGGACAGATCGGGAAGCCCCGTACAGCCGAACGGTACACGACTGTCATCAACAGTTTCAGGCGTTTCCGTGGCGAAGACGATATACCTCTCAATGAGGTGGATTCCGACTTGATGGTGCGCTATGAGAACTTTCTGAAAGCGGCCGGAGTGTGCCCCAATACCACATCCTATTATATGCGTGGCTTGCGGGCCATCTACAACCGGGCCGTCGAAAAGGAACTGACCATGCAACGTTCTCCGTTCAAACATGTTTATACGGGTATTGACAAGACGGTCAAACGAGCTGTTCCACTGAACATTATCCGTCAAATTCGGGATTTGGACTTGACACTTTCTCCGGCGACGGATTTTGCCCGGGACATCTTTATGTTCTCGTTCTATACACGTGGAATGTCATTCATTGACATGGCGTTTTTGAAGAAAAAAGACCTTCGGAACGGAATCCTCTCTTATCGCAGGCAGAAAACCGGGCAGCAGCTCTCAATCAAATGGGAGGAGCCCATGCAGGAAATCATCGACAAATATGACATAGGTGATACGCCCTATCTGCTGCCCATTATCAAGAATATGGATGTGGACGCACGAAGGCAGTACAAGAGCACGGCACACTTGGTCAATGACAAATTGAGAAGATTGGGTGAACAACTGGGACTGGCAATCCCATTGACAACGTATGTCGCGCGCCATGGCTGGGCTTCCATAGCTCGGAGCAAGAACATTCCGCTTGCAATCATCAGCGAAGCGATGGGACATGATTCCGAAAAGACCACCCGCATTTATCTCGCTTCTCTGGATACATCTGCTGTTGATAAAGCAAACAAGCAGATACTTAAGGCTTTATAGTTCTTACTATTTGAAAATAGAAATATCTTCAGTTTGATATAATCGGATAAGTAGAATACGCGGATATCGGTTGTGCAAATCTCTAATTCTCTTTTCAAGAGAAATATTTTGCATTGCAAAATTACCTAAAATGCAAGAAACAGCCAAACAAAAACAAATAAAATAACAACTTACAGGGCATTTTTTCCGGGAATATCCAAACAAAATAGAAATTGATTGAGCAAAATCAGACTTTTTACACTGTACAAACAGCCTAAAAAGTCTGATAATTAGACACAAAATGAATTCATATTTCTCTTGAAAAGAGAGATACCGGTTTGCAGACGTTTATGGGACATACTCACGTTCCAGAGTGAAAACGGAATAAGGATATGAATGTATTCAAAGATACCTGTGAGTAGTTCCCCAAAAAACGGATGAAACACGGTAAGATGAGGTACTTCTGCAAGGAGTAAAAATCGTTGGGCTGTAACTTCATTCTCTCCGTAAGAGAATGATTGCATTTGAATTTGCGTGATTTACAGGTGATAACCGTATGAAACTGGCATTGTTTTCGACAACAAGAATTGTTACGCTCAACAGAAATTGTATAAATCAATCTTCATTGACAACGATTTTTTCCTGTTTATCAATCAGTTAAACCCTACATCACGTATTCATAATTCTCTTACGGAGAGAAATTGCAATATAGTGTAGAACTGATAAATAAAAAATAGGAAATGAAACGTGTGTTTTTATTGTTTGTGGTGATAGCCTTTTCCTGTATCTCACAGGAACTCTATGCACAGAAGGTGGCGGTAAAAACCAACCTGCTCTCCGATGTGGTCTTAAGCCCGAATCTGGGCATTGAAGTGGGGTTGGCCCCAAAATGGACGATGGGTGTTACCGGACAGTTCAATGCCTGGAATATGTCGCATGACAGACGTTGGAAGCACTGGGCTGTACAACCCGAAGTGCGCTATTGGTTATGTAACCGTTTTGATGCGCATTTTTTCGGTGTGCACGTGCATGGCGGACAGTACAACATCGGTGGAATAGACGGAAAAGTTAAATTCCTGGGTACTGATGCGCGGAAACTGAAAGATGCCCGTTATCAAGGCTGGTTCGTGGGTGCCGGCATAGCATACGGTTACGCATGGATATTGGGTCGCCATTGGAACCTCGAAGCAGAGATAGGTTTCGGCTACTCCTACACCCGCTATGACAAGTACCGGTGTTCCGGTTGTGGGAAAAAGGTGGAAACAAACCGGCCGCATCATTACGTAGGCCCCACCAAGGCGGCTATCAATTTAGTTTACCTGTTTTAATACACAAAGGACATGAAAAGGACGATATTTATACTGGCGGCCCTGTTGGGCATGGGTAATATATTGGAAACCGTGGCGCAAAACGCCAAAGACATCACGCCCGGAGTTTTCATCGAGAATTTCAACATGAATCGTGAGGGAAAATACCTTTCCGTGGAGATGAAATTGGATCTGAACAAACTCGACGTGGATGCTAACCGTGCCGTGCTGCTCACGCCGCGTCTGGTCAACGGGACGGATTCACTCGATCTGCCCTCGGTGGGAATTTACGGGCGCAGGCGATATTACTATTATGTACGAAACGGTGTAGGCAGTATCTCGGGTGAAAATGAAACAGTTTATCGCGCGTCGGGTAAACCGGACAGCGTGGCATACAATAACCTCGCCGAGTACGAAGAGTGGATGGACGGGGCAACGCTTAAGTTCCACCGTAGCGATTGGGGTTGTTGCCACGAGATATTAGCGGAATACGAAGGCATAGTAGGCCGCCATCGTGAGGCTTTCTTCCCGGAACTGGTATTCGTGCAGCCCCAAGCGGAAATCATGAAAAGCCGTTCCCTGTCCGGTTCGGCATACATCGACTTCCCGGTGGACCAGACGGTTATTTATCCCGATTACCGCCGCAATACGGTCGAACTGGGCAAAATACAGGCGACCATCGACTCTGTGCGCAATGACAAGGACATCACCATCACGTCCGTGTGGCTGAAAGGTTTTGCTTCGCCCGAAAGCCCCTACAAGCACAATACCGACCTTGCCATCGGGCGTACCGCCGCACTCAAGAAACACATTGGGCAATTGTATCATTTTGCAGACAGTATCATCCAGACCGATTACGAGCCGGAAGACTGGGCGGGTCTGCGTCGCTATGTGGAACAGTCTAACATAGACCACCGCACAGAGATTCTGGCAATGATAGACAGCGACATGGAACCGGATGCCAAAGAAGCGAAAATCAAGCGTACCTATCCGCAGGAGTACCGTTTCATGTTGCAAAATTTCTATCCGGCGTTGCGCCATACAGACTACCGCATCGACTACAACATCCGCACGTTCAGCGAGGCAGACGAAATCCGCCGTATTATGGAAGAGCAGCCGCAGAAGCTGAGCCTGAACGAGTTTTACCTTGTTGCCGGGAAATATGAACCCGGTACGGACGAGTTTACCGAGGTCTTTGATACGGCCGTGCGTATGTTCCCTAACGATGAGATTGCCAACCTCAATGCCGCCAATGCCGCCATCCGTAGGGATGATTTCGGTACGGCACGCAGGTATCTCGACAAGGCAGGCGACTCCGCCGAGGCGGTCTATGCACGGGGTGCGCTTGCCGTGCGCGAAGGCGATATCGGCACGGCACGCAGGTACCTGAGCAAGGCGAAAGAGATGGGACTGGAAAAGGCGGCACTCACGCTGAAAGAACTGGATGAAAGGCAGAAATGACATCCAATCAATCATATAAACCAAGAGAGAAGAAACATATTTTCAAACATTTTAATTTATCCACAATGAAAAGAAATTTATTATTCATGTCTGTGCTGGCATCCCTGTTCTTGGCGGGATGCTCACAGGAGGAGATTGCTCCTAACGGTGAGGACAACGGTAACGGTGAGGCCAATACCAGCTACATGGCCGTAAACTTGGTGTCCTCAGATGTGATGGGTACGCGTGCCGCTCAAGGTTACGAGGATGGAAGTGAAGCTGAAAACCATGTTACCAAGGTCCGTTTCTATTTCTTCAACGGGGTCGGTGGTGCCGTCAACGTTAAACTTCAAAACGGTAGTTATGTAAACTACTATGACTGGACTCCGGGGGACGGGGATCAGTCAGATGGTACAAACACAGGCGATGACATCGAGAGTAAACTCAAAGCCACGATTGTCATCAATACCGCGGCAGGTGACGGGATTCCCCAAAGGATAGCGGCTGTGCTGAATCCCACTGGCTTGGATAACACTTCAAAAAGCCTTTCCGAACTGAAGAATGTTGTTGCTGATTACGCTACTTCCGGAGAAAACGGTCTTACCTCAAAAGGGAATTTCGTGATGTTCAATTCCGTCGGAGGCGGAGGTGAAGACTTCAGTACGACCCTCATAAAGGATGAGAACTTGTGTAAGACGGAGGAAGATGCCATAGCTCACCCCGTCACTATCTATGTGGAACGCAGCGTGGCAAAGGTAAGGGTCACCTTGGATGCCAATATGGGCTTCACCGATAACAAACTGGCATTGAAGGATAAGGACGGTAAAGACCTCAAAGTTGGAGGAGAGCAGGTTTATTTGCAGCTCGACGGTTGGGGCCTGACTGCCGAAACCTCCGAAGGAAGGCTGGTCAAGAAAATCAATACCGAATGGGAAGGGACTTGGTGGTACACGTCATACCGTAGTTTCTGGGCCATCAATTCAATGACTGCCACGAACCGGTATCACAGTTATAACGATATCAGCACATCTTTTGGTAAAGACAATGTATTGTACACCAATGAAAATGCCCAGTTGACAGACATAGGTGGTGCAGCAGGTCTGGCTACGGAACGTACAAAATTTATCCTTAAGGGTAAACTTTGCAAGGCAAACGGCGATGCTTTCACTATTGTAAGACACCTTGGGGTTCATTTTGCCGATACTGAGTCTGAAACGGAAACTGAGAACCTCACCGAATTGAAAAAGAGCATCCTTGGTCAACTGAGTGCCAGTGGTAATAATTACTATTATTCAACAGAAAGCGGACGAGAACAAATCGGCACCGGCGACCTTCAGATTGTAGTTGCAACCCAGGAAGAGAACGAGAACAGCCAGAACAACTGTTATGTGTATGCTCAGTTAACAACTGATGCTGCCGCTAAAACATGGTACACCTCTTTGGAAGGAGGAACGGCTATTGGAAATGCAGCCACGGAGATTAACGGCAAACTTGCGAACGAAGAAATAGTCGACAGGGCTCTGGTTTGGAACTCCGGCATGACATACTATTACAACAAGATTAAGCATCTGAATGACTTTGACGGTGTAGTCCGTAACCACATCTATGCTATAAACGTGACAAAGATCGCCGGTCTCGGTACTCCTGTTTACGATCCTGGTGAGACAATTTATCCCGAGACGCCTGAAGAAAACGACCATTACATCGCGGCTCAAATCAATATCCTGTCCTGGCGTGTTGTTGATGAAGACTATGAACTGGTGTGGTAATATGATCCCTGACGCCCGAAGGCGTTCCTGATACATACAAAGTGTGGGAGGCGGCTCCCCGTCTCCCACGCATATTAATAAAACAGAATAACAAATACAGTACCCGCCCACCGGTACACAAGGGAGGTGTGGCCTTGGAAACCTGAATACAGAATACAGGTATCCCACTTGACGAGAAAATCCGGATGCGGAAGTTCCGCACACCATATATAGAATAAGTAAGATATACATTCAAGAAAGAGTAAACGATATGAATATACGGGCATTGATAAGGAATGTGGCAGTCAAGGTCTGCATGGCGTCAGTCTGCCTGTTGGCTATGTCGTCCTGCGACAGCTGGCTCTACGAGGAAGAAGGCGACTGTTCGGTGTATTACCGGCTCAAATTCCGCTACGATATGAACCTGAAGTGGGCGGACGCTTTCGCCAACGAAGTAACGTCAATACACTTGTATGCCTTCGACAAATCTGGCGTGTTGGCATGGCAGAAAGCGGAACAGATTGTTCCGGGAACAGCAGAAAACTATTCGATGCTGCTCGACCTGCCTGCAGGTGACTACAAGCTCCTTGCGTGGTGCGGACTGCAGAACGACGGCGAGCATGACGAATCATTCTCCGTACCCGAAGCCCGTGTGGGAGAAACCCGTATGGAGCAGTTGCAGTGTGCGCTTAATCGTCAGCACGATGAATCGGGCGCATACAGTAATGAACACTTGTACCGTCTTTTTCACGGCGTGCTGGACGTGTCGTTGCCTGTCAACGATGATGGCGGCAGTTATGAATACACCATGTCTTTGATAAAGAACACCAATCACATCCGTGTTATCCTGCAGCATTTGTCGGGAGTAGATGTGAACAAGGATGACTTCATCTTCCGCATTGATGACGAGAACGGTTTGATGGCGTACGATAACGAACTGCTGGAGGACGAGAACATCAACTACCGTCCCTGGGATGTACAGAATGTAGAGGCAGGCATTGGCATGGATGGCAACCGTGCCGTCAGCAATGTGAAAGGTCTTGTCGCCGACTTCACAGTCGGCCGCCTGATAGAGACACACCGCGAAAAGATGATACTTGCCATCGACACCAAGGACGGCAAGAAGGTGGCACGTATTCCCGTGATGGACTACGCCTTGATGGGAAAGGAGTATTACGAAAAGGAGTACAATTATCCGATGGATAAGCGGGAGTTCCTCAACCGTCTGGATGAATGTGTGATGACCCTCTTCCTCGATGAGAATAACAACTGGGTAAGCAGTGTTATTCAGATTCTGTCGTGGCGTGTGGTGCTGAGTAATGTAGAAGTGGAATAATTAGAGAGAAGGATTGGACTGATGAAACCGAGCATTATACATAGCATTGTGGTCTGCCTGGCGGCATTCACACTGCCTTTTATGGTGGCGTGCAGCAGTCAGGAAGAATCCTTGCCGGACAACGTTACGGAAGCTGCCTTATACCTGAATATCGCCACCATAGGACAAACAAGGGCGAGTACGGCAGAACTGCCTGACAACGAGAAGATGAAAAGCGTGCGTGTGGTTGTATTACACGCGGCTGATGGAACGGTGGAACATAACCGCCATTTCTCGCTGGAGGGTGCGCAGGCACAAAAAACCATCTTGCTCAAGGTAACACAGAACGAAAAGAAGAAAATATACCTCTTCGCCAATGAAGAGAGCGTGTCCACGGTAGAAGGTGCAACTGTAAAGGATGAAAATCAAACGCTGACCGCTTTCTTCAACAGTTATACAGAAGGAATGTCCGGTTTTGAAGCCGCGGTGAACAACCTATACTTCGCTCCGGACTATTCGGTCGGAAAACCCATCCCGATGTCCTCCATGTACGAGATAAATTTTCCTGAAAAAGGGAATTTCGATGGGACGTTCTACGTGATACGTGTCGCCACCAAATTCATGGTGAACTTTATGAATTGGCGTGGTGAGGAAGTAATTGTGGAAAATTTCACCATAGCGAACCATGCCGATAAGAACTTTCTGATGGCGCATGTCAATGACAGCGAACAGAATGAGGAACTTTTCAACGGAAAAACTTGGATAGACTGGTTGAAGGAGGTTTCCGATGCCTCGTCCGAGGATGACGATTACGCCACTACGGAAGCCGCCGGCTGGTTGAAGGATTACGAACTGCCTGAACAAGCGGATAAGGAAAAGACCTATACCCATGGGAGGGTTACTGTAGGATTGCCGACAGTGGATATAGACAACCCGAATAATTCAAAACCGGGTGTGGCGAAGAATATTCCCGTTTTCTACCTGCCCGAAAGCAAGAGCCCCAAAGCGGGAGCAACAGACGGTGAGCAGGAGTACACCCTGACAATCAAGATAAACGGAAGAGATGAACCTTTCGTCTGCAAGTTACCCAACTTGAAGGCACTCTTCCGCAACACTCATGTCGTGGTGGATATAACAATGTATAATAGTAATGAAATCATAGTGGATGTGATTCCATATAGCGAGGTAAAACTTGAACCGGAATTCGGATTATAAAACAATAAATAAGTGTATATGAAGCATTTTGTACGATATATCATTCTCTTTCTGATGATAGCAACCGTCACAGGTTGCTATGATGAATTTATGAAAGAAGAAATCATAGGTGAAGGCAAGGCAAGTATATCCGCCACTTTGGACTTCAAACCCATGTCCTCGGCACTGAGTCGGACACGGGCTGCTGGAGACGCACTGAAGGATATTAGTAGTTTACATGTTTTGTTGTATGATAAAGACAAGAATTTAAAAAATAAATGGAAGATAGAGGGATATTCCGAGTCCGATGAAAACCGTACGGATAAAGATGCGGAAGCAAATCCAAATGGCGAACACCATACAGCGGAAACAACCACCAAACGCGCCACTTTCAAGCTGCCGGAAGAAATCGACTTCGGCAAGTATTATATGTATGCCGTGGCGAATATTCCCGACCTGCTTACAAATACGTCATATGATGACGCTATAAAAACAGTTGACGGACTCAAGAATATTCCCCTCACATGGAATTCCGAAGAAGTGGCAAACAATGGCCAAATGATAGGCTTCTTCACGAAAAGTTCCGTGCCCGCTCTGTCGGCGGATGACGAGTCTCTTGTAGTGAATGAAAAAAGCGTAAAACTCCATGCGTGGCTACGCCGGGCGGCTTCCAAAGTGACTATCGCGTATGACGGCAGTGCGTTGAAAGAGGGTGTGTTTATCTATCTCCAATCCGTGCAGATTAAAGACATTCCTTCGCAATGTTATTTGGGAAAGGAAAATAACGTGGGGAAAGAGGGGTACACCTTGGCTGTGCCAGATAACGGGTCTGATATGCTTGATGGAGAAATCATTACTTATCATGAAGGAGATATAGCAGAAGATTTTGAATACGGGGAAGGCTGTGCGGGCCATCGTGTCACGGTAGGTAGCCCTCGTTTCGGTTCTCACGATGAAGCAGCTCCTGCGCTGTATTTTTACGAGAATATGCAGGGCACGGGTGAAAGTATGCCCGACAAACGTCAGGATGCCAACGGCGATGGAAAACTTGACTTTCCAGGATTGCCGGACAAGCCCGAAGACCCTGATAAGGAATGGGATTACCGTCTAAAAGATGATGTACTTTACGGCACATACATCGAGGTACACGCGCACTACATTTCCAACAATTCCGAGCGATTGGGCAACGGGCACATCATCTACCGTTTCATGTTGGGACAGGACGTGATAAATGACTATAACGCCAAACGTAATTGCCACTACAAGTTGACATTGAAATTCAAAAACTTCGCCAACGAAGCAGATTGGCATATAGAGTATGAGGAACCGGAGCCTGGCGTGATGACTCCTGAACCTTATTACATTACTTATCTGTATAATCATTCCATGATGTATCCCATCAAGGTGAATACCGGTGGTCGAAAGATAGAATACATAAAAGCGGAAATCGTGGAAAACAACTGGGCACCCCATAACGCAGGTAGCGATATTTATTATACTGGTGCTCCGAATGGCGTTGAAGCACCGTGGAACGGTTTCCTGTCATTACATAAAACAACGGAAACGGTTCTATATGAAGATAAAATCGGAACGAATCAGGAATACTACGAGAAATCTCCTAAAAGAGGTGAACGAATATACACGAATTTTACTTTATCTGACGGTAAATCATCCGAAGAATTTACGACGGAAGGTTCTGTATCGGACGATAAATACCGTGTAGAAAAACATCCTACAGAAGTAAATACATACAACATATATATTCCTATGTACACGCGCGCCAAGCAAATGATATCAACGACCGGATACACGGGAAACAATCCATACGTGGCATATCAGAGAAAGGCGAGAGTCAAGATTACAACTAAGCTGGAAAGGCTGGATGAAACCTTCGAAAATGAAGTCCCGATATACCAGGTACGTCGTGTCGTGAATCCTAAGGGCATCTATCGGTCTTTCGGAAATAATGCGTCGTTTCATGTCGTGTTGAAGCGATTACCGGAAGAGGATGAACGAATGTTCACAACATTCCAATCTGAAGGTCCCTGGAAAGCCTATGTCGTCAAGAGACATAACGGAGACGGAATCACCCTGTCGGTAACATCTCCCAATACAACAGAGCTTAGGGATGATTCGGAATATGGGAAAGTCATATATGGTAAAACCGGTAGCGTGATTGACTTCAGCGTGAATTTCTCCGGAAGCTCGTCAGAGAACCGTTACGCTATTATCCGCGTAGAATATCACAATTATACCTGCCAGCATCTGATTTTCGTACGGCAAGGAGACAAACCTGACGATTTGGTTACAGGCGGCGTGAAGTGGTATGCCAAAAACATGAAGACTTCGACAGAACTGGCTTCTACTCCATTGGACGAAGGATCGCTGTTTAAATTCGGAAATTGGGGACAGCCGATAGACGCATTGAGCAATAAAAATCCGTTAGAGCCGTGGATAAATGTCAAGCCGGAAAATTTTAAAGTATATCCGGAAGATGGCTTGACCAATGCAGCAACCGAAGCTAAAATGGAGTGGACGACCATAACTTATCGAGATGAAACCGAAACGTTTGGTAACCCGAAGATGGCAAACGCACGGGTGGCTACTGCCGCAGATTTTTGGGAATTGAGGAAGGAAGGTAGTAATGTAGAACAAGGATATGGTGTCTTGTACGGAGACGATGCCACAAAAACGGCTGATGATATCGTAGAGGTTTATGGCTATGATTATGAAAATAATACTCAGGGACGTGGAATGAGAGGTTGTTTCGCATATAATAGCGAAACGGGTAAAAGTGTGTTCTTTCCTATAGGAGCCTCCGGTTACGGACACAGAAAACAAAGATATACCGCCACATGGGGAGATCCTGAAAACATCAATGGAGTATTGCGATATGCTGCCGGTCGAACAAAACTATATCCCGATCCCAAGGAACGTCCGTTGTTTTATGACTTATACAAACGACCGGGAGCCATATATTGGTTAAACAAGGAGATTCCCCAAAACGAATATACTCCGACGGACGGTCCCAGTCTGGGATGGGATATCAATTATTTCTCATTCGATTTCAATTTTATCAGTAGTAACAACCTGATTAGAAGCGGTGGTTCGGATGCTTGCTTTGTGCGGTGCGTGGTAGATCCATGATCATGGGAATAAATCCTTATGGCCTTAAAAGAGCGCAAATGTGACCAGATAAGAGGATGCAGGCCGGAGACGGAAGCGAAATACCGTCCGGCTTTGGAGTTGTATGCCGCCACTGACCTCTCCACCGCCGAAATATGTCGACAGTGCGGGATTTCTCTCAGCGGATTCTCCCGTTATATCGGTATCTACCACCGCCATCTGATGTTGCGGCGCAACGGTATCAGGTGCAGCCAGGAGGAAGCGGACAGCATCAAGATGAATCAGCGGCGTGGACAGCGGCCGGCAACTCATGTCAAGTACAAGGAGGCTATCGCGGCGTGTGACAGCATGGACTATATCGAGTACAATGTCTCGCAGATAGCCCGTGAGTTCGGAGTAAGCGGTACGAACCTCGGCCGTCAGTTACGGACGCACTATCCCGAAGTGCTGGAGTCCCGCGAGAGGGCACGGCAACGGTTGGGACTGGACGACGGTCTGCCCCGTGGGACGCGCCCGTGGTGCAAGGAGCAGTATGCCGAAGCGGTGGAGCTTCTGCGTGCCGACTGTTATGTCACGGTGCAGGAGGCCGCCGACCGTTGTAATGTCTCCTACACCGGATTGGAACAACACCTGATATTCTACCACAAGGAGCTGGTCGGGAACCGCATCAAGATACGCGAACAGGCCACCAAACAGCAACACAAGGGCAAGATAACGGGACGCGGAACGCTTCATGCCCCGACCCCTGAAACAATCGAAAAATATACCGAGGCTCTCCACTTGTACCGCACTACGCCCATGTCCGCTCGGAAAATAGCCAAACGGACAGGCGTCTCGATAAGAGGTTTCTACGACTATCTGCAAACCTGGCACAAGGATTTGGTCTGTGAGCGGAAAGGTATCCCTTACGAGGAAGGCAAGCCTGTGGACTGGTCATCCGTACGGAAATACAATCCGGATACCGCCGCCAAATATGCTGATGCCATCGCCCGGCTGAAAGAGGGCGGACTCACTATGGCAAAGGTTGCGGCAGAGTTTGGTCTGCACCCTGAATGCCTCAGGCAATACCTGAAAGAGCATGAGCCGCAACTGCACGCCAGTTTAGGCATGAAAAAGACGGATAACGGAGGAGTAATGGCACCTCATAGCATGGAGAAATACAAGGAGGCCTTGAACTTGTATGAGACGACCTCGGAATCCTTGAAATCTATTGCCCGTCGTTTCGGACTGAACGATTGTTCGCTGGGACAATTTATCAAACGCCATTTCCCCGAACTTATAGAACGCCGTAAACAACGGAAACAAGTATAATCAACTCCTGCCTTATGAATAGAGAAGCCAACCTGTCATCAATAAGTTGGCTTCTCTGTTTTAATGAATTATATAGAACCAAGGCAGTATCGTTATCAGCAACAGCATTAATAAAAACACATACAGTACTATCCGTAATGTCCGGTTCGGACATCTCTTCTTAAAGAAAGCCGATACTATGTTTAGATGCAACAGGATGTGTACGGCAAGCAAAACTATCAATGCAACTCCTGCCCATAGGTGAACATCACCCCATCCATGCCTTCCCAATCCACACAAATGCGAACACCATGAATCAGCACCGTGCATTCTGACGGCATGGCGGGAAGGAATGACAACCTCCAAAATGAAACCGCTTATGCTAACCAACGCCATCGCAACCAACATGGCAAGGTCAATGACAATATTGACCGGCATCTTGCTTTTTAACATTATTCCTTGTTATTATGTCCATGACATTCATGATGATGTTCATGGGATGAACAACCTATACCGGAATCTGTGATTTTCCCATTCAGATAATCGGTTACAACATTTTGGATATTCCCGGAGCAACCTCTTACTACTTTTATGTTGTGGGAAATAAGGACATTCAAGGCCCCTTGTCCCATATTCCCAGCCAGCATCACGTTGACCCCCATCTTCTCCAATTCTCCTGCTATGTTGGACTTGCATCCGCATCCTTGGGGAGAAGGAATAATCTCGTTACTCAGAATTTGATTGTCTTGCCCTATTGTCAAGACCGTGTAATACTCACAGTGACCGAAATGGTTGTCAACCATGTTTTCTCTGGTCGGAATTGCAATTTTCATCATAATCTATTTTTATTCATGTTAATGTTATCTACCGTAGAGCCTACGTTATTTTTGTAAGTTATGGCTTCATTTCAGGAACTTTCAGAGGGCATCCTTTGATGCAACGTCCGCACTTGATACAATCAGGATGGAGGAATCCGTTTCCGTCGTTCCTGATCTCGTATGGCTTTAATTGCATGGGACATACTGCGGAACAGAGTTTACATTTGGTAGTACACTTTTCTCCCACGATTATTCGACGGTAGCTGTCGGGAAGCCTGCCGCTACGAGGCGACACCCACGCTGACAGCGTTCCCATCGGGCAAAACGAGCACCATGTTCTCGGAGCATATATAAATGAAAGAGCCACGCCAACAATCGTGGTAACCAGTATAATCGTCCAGAATACCCGTCCCATATCATTCCAGTCGCCCCAAGCACGGTACATCTGTATGCCGAACATGGTGAAGATAAATATCACCATGAAAATACGGAATCCTTTGGTGCGTACAAATGCCGGAATCGGTTTGTGCGGCGAGTATTTCGCCAATACCCGGTCGTAAAAGTTTCCACGGGGGCAGGCATTCCCACACCACCATCGCCCTTTGCGCACGGCAAACGCGACCGGTGCTATCATACAGATAACAGCAAGGAAACCGATTACCGGATAAAAGTAACCGACAACAAGATACACCAATAGTATCCAATATAACGGAAATCCCTTTTGAGGAAGAGAACGAAAAAATTGTTTATTTGCCATGTGTTTTCTAACTCATTGTTTCAGGGAACAAAGTTACGCAATTACCCACATCGGCACAAACGATAAAACAGATTCCTTAATCTATTTTGTCAATCATAGTGTGATTGAGAATTTTTTAAGCCTCTTATTGATCATGGCAGGAGGAATAACCATCCTGATAGCATCGGCAAGGATATTAAGCAGCCGTTCACGCACGAAATTACGATGTACCACAAAGGCAATCTCACGGCTCGGTTCGGGGTTAGTAAGCACACGGACATTGGATTGCTGGCATTTCCTAAGAAGCGGTACATGAAGTTCCGGAATGATGGCATATCCTCCGTTTTCGTCAACAATCTTTATCAGTGTCTCCACACTGCCTGCTTCATAAACGGCTTGTCGCCCTGCCCTGTAATTGCAAAAGGGGAAAACACCGCGATTGGGGCAATAGCCCTCACGAAGCACCCATACGCTTTCCACAGGAAGCCGGTCTGTCTGTAAATCAGGGGTATTATAAATAGGTTCATCCGGAGACACGTATGCCATGAGACGTTCTTGATAGACCGGTATTTCCAACAGGTCGTCGTTATTAAGCGGTGTCGCCAAAAGTGCGATATCAAGTTCTCCACGTTCAAGTTGTGAAACAAGGGTTGATACCCGTGCTTCCTCTACATGTAATTCTATGTCCGGATGATTGACGGACAGGTATTTGAGCATTTTCGGCAATAAATACGGAGCGACCGTAGAAGTAATGCCGAGCGACACTTTCCCGACTGATTCTCCTTTTCGTGTAGCCACCAACTCTTTAACCTGTGCTGCATTGAACAACAGCAGCTTTGCACGGCTGATAATTTCTTCGCCGACAGCGGTCGGCTTCACCGGATGGCTGTTACGGTCAAATATGGTTACATCAAGTTCAATCTCCAATTTTTGAACAAGCGATGACAAGGTTGACTGTGAGATGCCGCATGATTCCGCGGCTTTTGCAAAATGGCGGTATTTGTCAACCGCCACGATATATTCCATTTGTTGAAGTGTCATATAAATCGGATTACGTTCGATAATTTCGATGCAAAATTAGATAAAATCTATTTTGTGGAACAGAATTATTGGACTAATTTTGCAAAAAAATATACGACTATGATACAAGTAAACAAGAAAATATGCCCTCACAACCATATTTGTCCGCTGATTAAAGCGTGTCCGGTCGGAGCAATTTCACAGGATTCCGAAGGTTTTCCAGTGATAGATTACAACCTTTGCATCGAGTGTGGCAAATGCTTGAGAAAATGCCCTATGAAGGCAATGGAACAAATAGAAGGAGAAAAAAACAAATCGGTTTGAGAAACGTTGTTTAATTGTTATGTCACTGGCTTTCATTCGATTCAAATAATAGCTTGGCAGGCTGTCATTTCGTACAGGCATAGTAGTGGCAACACTTTGTATAATCAGCTATATAGTTTCATTTGCTCAGATATTGCTTCCCATATCGGCAACAATGAAAGGTGTGTTATGGACGGTATTTTTCGGACTTGCCAAAACATTTCAATATGCAGCACTGCTCATTTTAGGAACTGCCGATTTGACTCGTATTAAAGCCATATTCAAATGCCAAAATAGATTAGACGGCCATTAACAAACACGAATCGTGGTTAATCACAAAAAGAAAATATTATTGTTATCGGGCAGCCCTCGAAAAGAAGGCAATACCGCCCGAATTTTAAGAATGATACAAAAAATTGCAGACAAATATATCAGCCCGATGGTCCGCTTTGTTCATCCTTTCTGATACAATGAGTAAACAGACTTGTCAGCACAAAGGTTGACTATCACATAAAAAATACAATGTGGAGCTGACGTTTGATTTCGTTTGCCCCACATTATGTATTTTTACGGCTATCGACGCAAGCCACCGCCATAGCTTTCCTCTTGCAATTCTGCCCGGTATTCCTCCATGCCGTTCAACTTTTCATTTGCATCTTGCAGGTTGGCTTCCAATGATGTGTCATGGTCGTATGGGAATCGGTGCAACACGGCAAGCCCGGCGTTGGTAGCCGTACCGACCTCAAGCGTATCGTTCTTCCTGTTATACCCGATATGTAGAATATCTCCACCGGGCATTTCAAAGACCGGTGTGCGCTGTTTCGCCATTGCCGAAAACTGCTCTGCCACCATATCTTTCGCCACCTCTTTTACATCATCGCTGGCACGTCCGACACCATAACGGGCAATGTGGTCACGGACTTCCTGCTCCGTGTATTTCAGCATGACCTCGTATGTACCTCCGACACTGCCGTTATACACCACGGCAAAATCCTTATCCTCTACCAGCAGGTCATCACCACGGTTTTGGAGTGGAGAAGCATAAGTCTGCTGCTCATCCATGCCGTTTCCGTCATAATACTCTTTGGCGAGTCTTAGCACACCTTCGTAGTCTCCCTTATCCCTCAGTTCATCAAGCTGCCTCGTGTCATCGGTGGACTGGAGATAAGCTACCGAAGCATAATAGACTTTCTCTTGGGAAGATACCTTGTTCCCTTGTTGTTCGGAAACATTCTGCTCCAATTCCTGTGCGATTTTATCCACCTTTTGGGTAATCATCGAAGTAGCCCTTTTTACATCCAGGAGTGTTGTCTTGATGAATTGCGGAGACTCCTTCAATTCATCGAGCCACCCTTTGAGGTATGCGCAACTGTCCTCCTTGATATGCTTGCTCATGCCGTAGCGTTGGGCGATCAGTGCGCTGCCCAGTTCGGCCACCAGTTCCTCACGTGCATATTCTGCCGAACCGAAAGCCGTCGGTTTAATCCTGTCGAGAACTCCCTCTGCACCGGTAGAGTGCGTCATTTCATGGAAGAGCGTCCCATAGAACGACTCTCCGTCTTTGAACTGTTCCTTTTCCGGCACGACAATTTCCTTCTTCGATATGGAGTAATAGGCTTTGTCCTGATGCTGCGGTTTGATAGGACAAATCCACAGGTTATCCTTAATCATCGCATCGGCGGGCGCAAAACTGAAATGTTCCCCATGCTCGATTTTAGCCAGTCCGCTTTCACGTTCCAACTTCTCCCACATTTCGGGACGGGCCTCACGCAAGTTGGTCTGTAGGCTCGGTACAGAGTGCCTTTTTGCCTTTCGGCAGTAGGTTTCTCCGTACCTGCCCCCGAACCGTACATACATGTCTCCATGTATACGGCTCTCCATTAGTAAACTCACATTATTTTCCATTAAGCTGTATTTTAGCATAACAGGATTCACACACTACAAGCGTCTTACGATGTCTCGACAACATTAACTTGCCCCATGGAGTATCTCCCTTTAGCCCAACAAGAGTGCGTATATGGTGCATCACGACGTTAGTATCAGTTGCACCACACATTTCACAGATTTGCTGTTTCAACCTTTCTGCGAGGCTTGGTTTGGGAACATACATAGTGCAAGGGGTACGGTCGAGAAAATCGTCCGTTAATGCGCTTTTACGTTTGAATCCCTCTTTATAGAGTATTCTGAACCGTTCTTTGCCTTTTGCATCCTTATATGGGATGACAAAATTCTTGCCCTTACGGTACTTGTCTTTGATTTGCCCTACATGTCTTCTTAATTTTTGACCAAGAGTCATATAAAGACTATACTCCATAATGTAGCCGAAATCGGCACATGTTGACGAAACATTGTTGGCTATACAGTAATAGTTGTAGAAGCCTTTGATTTCCAAGTTGAATTGTGCAAGGATGTCTTCGGGTTTCATACCGACCATTTTCTCCCGTGATTTTGGCTTCCATACATCTTTGCCGTTTTCGTTCGTAAACTTTACAGCATCGTAGCTAAGAAGCTTCTGTTTCACTGTTTCAGAAGAGAGCATAAGCATGACCTTGCCAACAAATTCTCGTTTTTTGATTCCTTTGCTGTTCCTTTTAAACACATCCAATGTTCTGACAGTGATGTCAAAACCGAGGAATTTTGCGTTCTCTTTCGCATGGGTTATGAGTGTCTTTTCGGCAGAAAGTTCAAGTTTAAGGTTGCTCATCATATACTCTGTGATGTTCGCCTTTATTTGTTCACAATCTGCTTTGGACCCTATAACTCCAATCAGAAAATCATCTGCGTACCTCACGTATTTCAATCTCCGATAATTTTCATCCATTGGAAGTCTGCATGTCATCTTGTTTTTCTCTTCCTGCATAGCTTTTATTTTCGTCAATAATTCAGCTTTTACAGTTTCATCTGTTTCCGCTTTCCATTTCTTTCTTAGGTTTACTGTTTTCGTGTTGAGACAACAGTATTCTTTGTTATAAGCCCTTTCTTTCCCTTTGTCAAATCGTGAAATATACTTTTTCATGTACTTGTCGAATTTGTCAAGATAGATATTTGCCAAAATTGGGCTGATTATTCCACCTTGAGGAGTTCCCGAATACGTGTTGTTGTACTTCCAGTCTTCGATGTACCCTGCTTTGAGAAACTTTCTGATAAGGCGAAGGAACCTTTCATCTGCAATACGCTCTTGCATAATGCCGACAAGCACATCGTGGTCTATGTTATCGAAGAAGCCTTTTATGTCTCCCTCAATAAACCACTTTGCACCTGTAAAAGTCCTTTGAATGCTTGTCAGAGCGGTGTGGCAGCTCTTATGAGGTCTGAAACCATGAGAGGTGCTTTCAAAGTGCCCCTCATAGATGGCTTCAAGAATCATCCGAACTACCTCCTGCACAAGCTTGTCCTCTACGGATGGTATACCAAGAGGGCGTTTCTTGCCATTCTTCTTTGGTATATACACCCTTTTTGCAGGATTCGGTCTGTAGGATTCATTCCTAAGTGTTTCGATGATACGTTCGATTCTTCCAATGCTCATTTGGTCTATGATCTGACCATCCGAGCCTGGAGTCATATTGCCTGGCTTTGCATAAATGCGCTGATAGGCAATGAAAAACATCTCTTTGTTGAACAGAATGCGGTACAGTCGCTCAAACTTATAGTCCGAGA
>ERZ857827.418-NODE-418-length-61673-cov-13.524830_pt1 | contig 61673 bp, 64 predicted proteins | sample MGYA00519761_ERZ857827 | MGnify/ENA primary metagenome ERZ857827 (study PRJEB31778, sample SAMEA3449370) | human gut metagenome | biome: human gut; feature: human-associated habitat; material: faeces | place: United Kingdom | collected 2010/2012 ... | reverse complement strand
AGAATAAAAGATTTAGTACAAGAAGATTTTGAACATCAAAAAAGTAGCTAATTAAGGCTACAATTTAATTTTACCAAAAACCTACAAAATTTTTTACCAAAAACCTACAAAAAAGATTGACATTTACACCAAGAAAACTTTTAAAACCATGATTTGATGGTTTATCCATATAGTCATAAAGTATCCAATCCGGTTCATAATTGCTTTCTATATAACTTTTTGTTAAGTTTAAATAATAATCAACTAACACTTTGTTCTTTATTATTTTATGGTTTGGATTTTTATATATATTTATATAGAAATATCCATACATTCGTTATTCCTCCTATAGTATTCTCAACCGGTCTTGTAATATTAACTACTTAACCGGTTAAGAACAACGCTAACTCACTTGTTCACTTTTTATTTGGTGTTTTTTATCCAAGTGATTGCTATTTTCTTTTTTCCTATTATTACTCTTCCAAGATTTCCGGCTGTATGTATAGCTTGGACTACACGATAAGATAAATCTTATCCAGTTCTTTAATAATAAAATTAAACTTAATCCCAAAAACCAGAAATATATTCTCCATTGTTAATTGTTTCTGAACTTTTGGAATTCTCAACAATATGGTTTACTAGACTTATAAATCCATCGTATTTTTGTGTACTATCAGGTAAAGAATAATATTTACCTTCTTTGTTAATTTCATTACATCTAATTTTGTTAACAGTGTCATCAAGTAAATCATCAATACCATAACCAAATCTAATAAATGTATCAATTGATGTGCCCGACAACATTTTGTTACTTTTATCCAATATAAATGACAACTTTGAATGCGTTGGTGGTACTCCAGCATATGATTTTATATCATCACCAAACATTTTATTTTCATCTTGCCAAAGTTCTCCTTTTGTTAGTTTTTTGATTTTAATGATAATATCACTATTATATCTAACAACTTTTGCACCAAATTCTTTCAATATTGTTCCATTTTTAGGATCAACTTTGTTTCTATATTGGTTTACATATATAATTGCAAAATTATACTTATTGGCTAAATTTGAATATTTATTGATGAATAGGTTTATCGGTCTGCTTTCAAAATTAGTATTATTATTTGTTAATGATTTAACAGTATCATCAATATCTGTATAACAATTACTTACTATAGAAGCTAAACTATCTATAATAATCAATTGAAAATACTTAGATTTAATACATTTATCAAGTTTTTCACTTACTGAGTTGAAATCACTTTCTTTTAATATAACTAATTCACCATTTGGATTATTTTCATTGTTAATAAACTCTTCACATCCTGTAGCTTTCAGTAATTCTTCAGTAACTGAGTTTTCTGTGTCCACATACAAAACATTTAAATCCTTTTTACAAAAGTTTTTGCATATTTGTAATGACAATGTAGTTTTTCCAGTTGATGATTCAGCAACAAATTGAACTTTACTCCCTAGTTCCAGACCACCACCTAAAATAAAATCTAAACTTTTGATTCCTGTTGATATAACTTTATGTTTTGTACTGTTTATGCCATTTATTTCAGATATCAATTTTTTTAACTCTTTAGTCTTTTCCATATTTCCTCCTTTCATTAGATTTTTTATAATATGCAATCATTACGACATATTTATCACCTCCTTGCTGATATTGCTTATGAGAAAACCACTAAAGTTCACAAAACCCTTTATTTATAAGGGATTGCAGAGGTAATATTATTTATAAATTGTATTTTTCATTCGTGAGAATTGCACCTTTTTTGAATGTGTGTTATAATAATAATTACTAAATTACTTTAAAAGGGAGTTATTATGAAAAGACAGAAAATAAACCTAGATTACAACCGGAAAGTTTTACTAAACAATATAACTTTAAAACAAACTTATAGTGCTAGTCCTAAAGCAAAAATAAAAGCAAAGGTAATATTACTCAAATCAGAAGGAAACAGTATTAAGGAAATAATGAAAGAAACTAAACTATCTAAAAGAACAATTATTAGTTATATTAGTGACTATAATAATCCTGATAAAGATATTGGGGGATTACGATTCATACACAAAAATGAATATAAAGATTCTTCTTTAGAAAAAATTAAAGAACCATTATTAGAGGAATTTAAAATACATCCACCTATAAGTTATAAAGAAGCAAGCAAAAGAATTATGAAATTGTTTAATATTACAATAAGTGAAAGTGCCACTAGAGCTTATCTTAATAAACATAAAATATATACTAAAAGAAGTAAAAAAACCAATTAGAATTGTTGATGAAAATTTAGAAAAAGAAAACGATAGAAACTAATCTATCGTTTATTTTTTATTTGTATATATTACTTACTCGCACTATAGTTTATAAACCTTCATTTATTCTTCCAAGCAAATTATAATAATGTTCATCATCTAATTCAAATAATGTTTTATAATCACCAAATCTTTTAAAATCAGGAATATAATTTAATATTTCTTTATCATTGATTGGTTTGAATATTTTGATTGAATGACAATGAAACAATAATGAACCATTCCATCCATCATCAAACATAGGCAAACAATCCCTAAATAATGCAGAAGCTATTATTTGACTATCCATTTGAAACAATACTAAATCACCATCAACTGCCCTCAATCCATTTGTTTTATAACTATACCAACCTTTTTCTTCAATCAATGTTTTACAAAAGAATTCTTTTTGAATTTCATCTATAGTTTTTCCTACAAAATCCTCTGTTTCATGATTCATTGGTAATATTCTTACTGTATTCATACTACCTCCCGTAATTAAATATTTATTAAAGAATTATATAAGTTTATTATATCATACATCGAAGATTTATAACAAAATAAAAACGATAGTAAATAATACTACCGATTTAACTTTATTCGCATACACCTTTATATGATTCATATCCTGTTCCAAGCATCCATTCACTACTATCAATGTAGTAAGTTCCTTGATAATGATTGTTACTAGTATTGTTGACATAACAATAAAATATCTTTTGATTTAGTCTAACCTCTGAAAATTCGTCATACTTGTAATAACATTTAATGCTTGTATATAATTTGCCATTATCTTGTTTGGATACACCTTCTTCAATACAAGTAGCAATATCTTCATTACTCATTTCTTTGTTACTATTACTATCAATAATTATAAATGCTACAAAGAAAAGAATAATACAAGTTATTGCAATCACAACAATTTTAGTAGGATATTTTCCTTTTTTCTCCAAATCATCAAATTCACGTAAATCATCTAACTCTTCATCTTTCATTCTTCCACTCCTAACTTTTTCAATTAAACAAGTAAATTATCTTCAGTACAGTATAATTATATCACAAAATCGCGTTTTTGTCTTACTTGGTGTAAGATTTGGTTATCTTTTTTTAATTCATAATATTATTAGGTGATAACAATGCGTAATAATAATGAAGAATTTGCAATTTCCAAAAGCAAAATTGATATGACAAACCTTAAAACAGCAAGAGAAAGAATGGATTATTCTCAAGTAAAACTACAACACCTAGTGGGAGTATCAACCAGTTCTATTGAAGCTTATGAACAAGGAGTCCGAATTCCTTCACTTCCTGTCGTATATAGATTGAGTGAAGTGTTAAATTGTTCTATAGATTATCTAGTTGGAAAGAACAACGAACTTGAAAAATATTATTCTTTGTCAAAAGAAAACAAAGAAAAAGTAAAATTATTTATTGATTCTCTAATAGAAAAGGAATAGAGCCCACTATTCCTTTTTAATTTTCTACAATATCTATATATTTGTATATTGAACTTCTTGATAATCCTGTTAACTTGCTAAACTCAACTTTATTTAATTTACCACTTTTATACATCGGATAGTATTTATAAAAAATATCTGGTATGCTTTCTTTGTTAGTTTTAGGCCTGCCTCCTATTATTCCTTTCTCTCTACTAGCAGCTAAACCTTCTTTTACTGCAGATACAATCAATAACCTCTGAATTTCATTTATCAAACCTAACATCATAAGTTGCCCTTGAGTAAATACTGAGATTTCACCAGTACAATCTAAAATAAAATCTCCCATAACCAATTTAATTTTCTTTTCTTTAGCTAAATCTAAAAGTTCCATCATGAACTTCAGACTACGTGTTACCCTAGATGGATCAATTGCATATATCTCATCATTTTCTTTTACCATAGATAGTAAACGATTCAACTCCACTCTATCGTTATTAGCTCCTGAGGCAAATTCTTTAAACCAATTAGATTCAGGTATATTATTATCCCTACCAAACTTTTCCTGCCTTTGAAGTGATTGTTTTGTTTCATTTGTTGATGCTCTCATGTATAAATATTTCATTTTTTATTCCTCCTAGTGTACGAGAAAACCAAGTTTTAATTTTTCACACATTTTCGTACCTTTAGACCAATGTTTTTGCTCAAAATAATAGCATTTCTCCATGACTAAATTAACAATTGTTTTCCCACACACTATAATCATACATTATTAGAAATATCTTCTACACCTGATTCTGAAAAGGCGACATTATCATAATGTCGCCTTCAATTATATTTTTAATATTATTTTTTTATCAAAAATAAAAATTCGTGCTCTACTGTATTTCCTTTATCTCTTACTCCGTGTTTCTCAATATTTGAAACATTTTCTGTTCCAACATACACTGTATCAAAATATTTTTCGGAATACTTTTGCAGTTCTAGAGCCATATCTATTTTTGGAGTTTTTCCTAAGTGTAGAATCACTTTACCATTTTCTTTTAATACTCTATGACACATTTGAAAGAACGAATCATATATGCTAAAGTCTTTTTTCTGCTTTTCATCCAAAAACACTTTTTCTGCTTTTTTAAAATCATTATTATTCCAACCACATAACCATAGCCTCATCCAATTCTGCATGTAGAATTTTATTGAGTCTGCAAAAGGTGGTGAACAAATAATATAATCTATTGAGTTATCCAAGTCTTTAATATCATTATAATCTCCATAAATTGATCTGCCTTTAACGTAGTGTTCAAAATCATTTACTGAATATGATGCACTAACTTTTTCCCTAATATGCTCAATAACATTTTTATATATAAATTCTCCTTTAGGGGCATATGGAGTTAACGGATGGGATTGTCTAGATAAAGCATATGGTCTATTCCCATGTAACACATGCATAAATGCAGAAAAGATTAAAGCTTTTTCAGGAGATATTGATTTTATATTATTTAAAAAATATTCCCTTGCACATATTATTTCCTTAAATGTATCTTCATGAAAATACTCAATAAGCGTTTTGTTGTAACCAAACGATTTGTTTTCTTCCACACACTTAAGAATATAATCTGAATTGATATTATTTTCTATATACTTTTCTAATTTTAAAAATTCTTTATTAACTGAATCATAATCTGGCTTTTCTAATTTTGCCTTTGATACAATATAAGCCATTTCGCTTAAATCATTTCCTATTCCAATTCTTCCATTTAAACACGCTTCAAAAGGGATTGTTCCAACGCCTGATAAAGGATCTAATACAACATCACCTTTATTGGTAAAATTCATAATTAAGAAATGAGCTATTGCCGGTTTAAGCTTTCCATGATAAGAACATAATGAATGCCATGGGTGCCCCCAATTTCTGCCAGAATATGGTTCGCATTTATAAGGCATGGTCATCATAAACTTTTTTGCCTTCCTATATAAATTTCCAATTTCTTCATCATGTTTACTATCTAATATGTTAAGACATAGCTGGTGATTTTCTTTGTTTTGCTTTATCTTTGAATCTTTATTCATTTTATTATATTTGAATCTTAATACTCTTTGAGATAGAATCATATTATTCTTGGATCTTCTTTCTCTAAGTACAGTTTCATCATATTTTACAAACCCATGTTTCTCACAAATAGTAGTTAATACATCATGTGTAGGTATATGCACTCCCGCAAACTGTGAATCGCCAATATCAAGGATAAATACTCCGTTGTCCTTCATAGATAATGCTAGTTTTTCTATAACCCTATCCATATCATTAAAGTATCCTATTACCATTTTAGTTATTCTTGAGTCGTAAACAACAGGCTCTAATTCTTTTATATAATTATCAATAAAATCTAATCTATTAACTATTTCATTTCTACTTGAAACATTGTTAATTCCTGCAATAACCCCTTTAGAATGAAACTTTGGTAAATCTTCTTCAGTAATAACGAAATCATTTAATTTCAATTCAAGTTTTGTATTTCTAATGTAATTAGTTCCATTAAGATATGGTGGTGATGTAATAATACAATCAATTTCATTTGTTAATTCGATATCTCTAGCATCCTCACTTGCTTTAATGGCATTACTATTTATTGTATTTCCACTATTTTCAATATCATTGATTATTACCATTAGTTTTTTCAAAAACTGTTCTTTAACATCATAGTTCTTTTTACTAATTTCTTTTTCCGTAATGTATCTTAAATCCCCATTTCTAATGGTATTTGATACTGGAACAATTATTGAAGATAATGCTACCATTAAGATTTTCTTTGAATCACTATCAGTAACTTTAGTTATTTCTTCTTTAATAGTTAGTACTTTATATAAAACATCTTGATTAAAATACTTTTCAAATCCATCCCAAGTTATTAACTCATTATGATACTCCAATGGCATTGATTCTATCTTACTATAAAATTCTTTCAAATACTTTGATTTAATATTATTATCAATTAGATTCTTTACCGCATTAATCTTAGCATCTATAACAGTTAGCATAAATGGGTTAGATTCACTATAATATGATTTTATATTGTTTTGAACGCCAACTAACGGAGTAGTTCCTGTTCCTCCAAATGGATCGTATAGCGATTTGATATTTTGACCATTCAATTTATTTAACTCATCGACAACTAAGCATGAAGAATATCCCTCAACATATGAATACCAGTTATGAATTGGTTCTAACTTATTCAATTGAAATGTTCCTGCTTTTTTCTTTGTTTTTGTATCCATATTACTCTCCTTAATTATTATTTTAAATAATTGTTACAGACTTTGGGTAATGACCAGTAATCTTTTTATATTCCTCTGCTAAATCAACTTTACCATTTATTACTCTTTTCAATGAATCGTTTATTTTATTTGCTGTTAAAATTCCATCTCTTACTTTTTGATAATCAGGTTCCATTAAGAATTCGTCATAAAACCAAACAACATTCTTAATTAACAAATCCAATACTTGTTGATTAACATCTCTAGAATGTAATGTGTCCATACTTAATCCTGTAATTTTACTTAATTCCAATAGTTCTTCTTCAGTATAATAATCTACTGGAAAGTGATCACTTTTCTGAGAATTATGACTATCACATAAGCAAGTAGCCGTTTCATCTAATCTATATAAATATGCCAAAGGCATAGTATGATCTAAATTCATCTCAGATATATTTAATTCTTTCTTACATTTAAAGCATCTTCTGTCAAACTTATTCCATATGTATTCAGTAAATTCTTTGTCAGTTTTCTCTCTAAATTCATGATGTACCATTTTGCTATCTAAAAGGTAGATAATTAGTTTTTCAATTGCCCTTCTTCTCAATCCATCTTCCTTAAACTGTTGAGCACTTCTTTGAGGATTTAAAGGCATATTAACAAAAAACTTTTTGCATGCCTTGCACTCTAGTTGATGTCCATAATATGATGATACTTTATCATTTACGATTCTAATACCAGCTGATTTTAATTCCTCTTTATTAACCTCATTCATAATTGAATATGAACAAAATATAGAATGATTGCATGGTGCCATTTTCTTGCAATGTAATGAATAACTTAGAGTCTTCATCTCATCAAAAATGTTAATTGGCAAGAATCTTCCACATCTATTACAACTTTTTAATACTACATATTGTCCATCAATAAAACTTTGATTTGATGTAAGATAATACTCCATTGGTAAATCTGTATTTAAATAATAAAGGTACGGAACACACATATTTGTTTTTTGATAAAAACTTTCATAACAAGTTTCATCAAAGAATTCCTCTTTTTGTAAAGAATCTAAATCAAAGCAAACAAACTCTGTTTCTAATCCAGATATATCACCGGTAATTATCATTTCAACTTTAACATCTTTTAAAGTAGCATCACCTATTATTGGTAGTTCTATATGAAATCCAACATTATTCCAATCATTTTCACTTAATACTGTTTTATTATCAACTACAGTTATAAATCTTTGATTGTTATATTCATATGAAACCTTATATGTTATTGACACTTTATTATTGATATATACATAACCGCCAAAACAAAGAATGCCTATGTTTTTATTAAACAATTTAAATAACTTTATTGTATCCCTTTCAAATACTAGTTTTTCTTCATTTGAATTTGATTTTATTTTACTAGCTTTAATAATTATACATTCACCACCAGTAGTCTCATCACAGGTATGATAACCACTTTCTCTTGTTACACTTCTACGTTGATAAGTTCTTAAAAGGTTTTGCTCCACAATACCGCCTCCAAATGCTTCTTATTTAATTATAGCATATAATTCGGTATTTTTTGACACTTTGGCCAAAGAAAAAGGAAGAAATTAATCTTCCATCAACTGTTTTATTGCAATATTTTATCTACAAAGCCATATTTTAATGCTTCTTTAGCATTTAACCAAGAATCTTTTCTAGTAATATCTTTCTTAATCTCAGACATGGATTTATTTGTTTTATTAGACAATATCTTCCAAAGTTTAAAGTTTAATGATTTAGAATGTTTTAATTTATCTTGCATTTCTGTTAATTTTCCCATAGAGTACCCTGAAACTTCATGAATCATTACTTCGGCATTCGGCAAAATATATCTTTTTCCTTTTGCACCATTAACCAGTAAAACTGATGCCATACTAGCAGTTCTTCCTATACATATTGTAGAAACATCACTCTTAATCATATTCATAGTATCATATATTGCTAGTCCAGCACTTACACTTCCCCCAGGAGAATTTATATACATCGTTATATCTCTATGGTTATGTATATCTAATTTTAATAATTTTTCTATAGTCTCTCTCGCACATTCATCATCAATTTCTTTATTCAAAAATATTATTCTTTCTTCAAACAAACTAATATCAGATAGATTCTTTTTATTATAATTATATTGTTTACTATAATTCTTATCATACCTATATTTTTTATTTTTAACTCTCATATTCCCCCCTAATTAATCATTATCTCTTTTCAACAAATTCTCAACTTTTACATTTAAAGCAATTGCTATTCGATAAATCTCTGGAATTCTTGTCTTTGCAGTTCCATTTAATATATTACTTAATCTTTTAGGTTTTATCTCTGTTATAGTCAATAAATATTCTATAACAGTAATATCCGGATTTTGCTTTTTAAATTCTTCATCTTTTTCTAACAAATTGATGTAATATAAAATATTTGAAGCTATTATCTTATATATATCCATATTTATCACATATCTTCCTTTTTATAATATCCATAAACACATCGGCGACCTCCACGAGTACAATCATAAGTATCATAAAGAACTCCGTCTTTTACACATGTTAAGTGCTTTGATACGCTCACTATAAGTGTACCATCAGGTAACTCTTTTTCATCAAGATGTACCTTACACCCTTTCCCTATAAACATAGTAGGTACCCAGACCCATCCCATATCTGTTAATAACTTATACACAGTATCCTTAGATACTCCATTTCTAGCACTGGACTTCTTTCCATCCCTAGGTCTCTCCCTAGAAGCATAACTATTTATGATGTTATATATTTCCTGATAGTCTCTCCCAGTAGCATTAGCTATAGCCCTAGTGACACAATCGCCAATTTTGATAGCATCATAGTATTTTTCTCTACCACCAGTAGCATATACAAACTTCATACTATTCTTCCTCCTTTTTACTAGATAGGAATGTGACTTTTTCGGCAACTATCTCAATTTTCTTATAATTGTTTCCATCTTCGTCTTCAACCATACGACTTTGAACACGACCTTTAATACCGATAAGATCTCCCTGTTTACAATACTCTGATGTAGTTTCAGCAACAGTATTCCAAAGTACACAGTCAATAAAATCAGTATCATATTCACCATCAGCATTCTTAAATGTTCTTGGTATTGCTAAAGTTAAATAAGTCATTCTCTTACCTGATTCAGTAGTAAAAACTTCAGGCATTTTAACTAAACGACCAACTAAAACGATTTGATTTAACACATTAATCATCCTTTCCTAAATCAACTAGGTAGATGTGTTTATCATCAAATGCATTATTAGCAACTAATAAATTATATTTATCAGTTAGAATGGAATCAACATGATTATAGATTTCTCTTTCTTCTTCTTTGCTATAAATAAAAGAATCTTCACTACTATTGTAAAAGTATTTATAACCTTCTATTGTTGCTTTTTTATATATGCGATGCTTTATTTCAATCATTTTAGCAATATACTCAGCTAACCACACTTTATGAAATTCTCTTATTTCTCTTTCAGCTTGTTCAAATTTACTCATACATCCACCTCTACGTCGATGATATAACAAGAATTAGTTGTGTTAATACTGAATCTGAATCAAACAAAAAGACAACTGCATTGTGCTGTTGCCTCCGTCATACTATATATATAGAATTATCTTTTCTGTATGAAGTTATGATTCTTCTTTTTTTTGTTTTTTGAAAAGTTTGATTGTAGCCTTAATGTAACACATTCAAGTTTGTTTGCCAACCCCTCATTAAATAATTTAATATTATTCCCAATTGTAATTTATGTAATCACCAGGTTGCAACATTTCATTGTTTAATATTTTAAAGATACTATTTCTCAATTTAGTGCTAGCAGCATCTCCTACTACTCTTTTATTAACATAAGTATTTTTATAATATCCTTTAAGATTATATACAAATGGTTCTGTACTAATATTGTAATATGATGTTGTTTTTCTACAAATATCTTTGTAACTAAATAGATATTGTTTAATCAACTTCCTTTGTTTATTGGTGATTGGAATCACATCAACTAACTTTGGCTGTTCTTCATTATTATCATTTTCATAGAAATATGCTGAATCTTTTGTCAGTGCAAAACCTAATGATTTATTCTCATCGTTCCAAGTAAACCATTTAAAGAAATAATCAACATCTATTTGTGTATTTATTTTAACCATACTCATCCTCCATTTCTTGATAAATAAAAACTAATTTCTTTACTATCATCAGGATAATATATGAAATTAGTTATTTCCAGTTATTTCTATAACTCATTCATCTGGAATATGAGTTTAATTATTCATTTCTATTGACCTTGTGTACTATTGCACTTTGTCTTTTCTTCTTCTCTTTCAATATCTTTTTCTTCTACTCTTTCTTTAGTCTGTTCAGTCTTATTATTAGTGAGATTAGCTTCTATAGTGTTAATAGTTGTATTAGCAGTAGTAGAGTTGTTAGTGCGTTTTTAAAAGTTCCGCCAAAACTTATCATCTGGTACATTTCTTTTTGCAACCATCGAGGTACACTACCTCCATGCAAGTTGATTCTAACAGCCTTTTTAATAAAAGACAAGACCCGAATTAAAAGTTTTTTAATTATTTTTAACTTACTTTTAGAACTGATTTAAATAAAAAAATAGAAATATGTTTGTATGCTCCTATTCTTTTGTTCAAACCTTTAAATCACAATTATAATTTATTCTATTTCTATTTTAAAACTATCAATTAATCCGTACTCTTTAATAATATCAAGAGTATAGTGCATAGATCTATTTGCACTTAAACAGCATTCTACATAACAATTTGCTTCTTCAAGTTTATATGGTGAAACAAGATATTTATCTTCATTACATATTATAGGATCATTACCAAAATAATATGAATATTTGAATGTAGATTTATGTATTTTGTTTTGCTTAATGATTGTCTCAAACTTATCACTATCATAATCATAAAGTATCTTGCATGCCATTGCTAATAATTCAAACCATCCTTTTACTGAATATGGGGTGTTATTGAAAATAATAGATTTAACACTTCTTCCAGTGACTTTAAAGTTTATATCAGCAGCATTGTAGATTCCGGCATCATAGTCCTCATTAACTTCAACAGTTTCAAAATCTCTTTTTCTCTCAATAGGTCCTTTGACATACTCTAGTGATAATTTCGTTATTTCTTCACATCTATTCTTAATAGTAATATCATTCCATTTTTCTATCTCTTTAATGCTATTTGTTAATATAAATTGAGAATACTCAATGTTCTTTCTTTTCTTGCTCCATACCGCATTGGAGTTTTCTGAATTCAATGGTCTTGATAGTAATGCTAAGTTCCCAATATTATTGATATATGTATTATAGATTAACGATGCCTCTGTTTCTCCACCTAAATCATTCTTCCAATCATCAGATAAAGTTTGTGGCATTAAGTGTTCAACAGTAACCTTTCGAATATCAACTTCAATATTTTTTACTTTCTTATATTCTAATTTGTATAATAAAGCTTTTGCATATGAAGTATTAACATATCCTTTCAATGAATTTTTAAATTCCATATCATCTGGGAATCTTCCTCCTGGAGATGGACTATTAGATAATTCATATAGGATATTATCATAGTTCAATTCAATATCATTTTTTGTAATCTTTGATAATAATGTAAACAAAGTTTTTCTAATATCACCACTACCGTTAGATGGTGATACTACACGATATCTAATCATAAAATCACACAAAAGTTCTAAAATACTACGCAAAAGTTCCCTGTTGTTATCATATAATCTATCAAACAATACTAACAATAAACTATACATATCATCTGACTTTAAGACATTTAGTTCTTTCATAGTTATATTAATCTTATCATCTGGACAATTTTCATCTATAAACCAATTATAGTATTTAGATAATCCTAATATCTCATTCAATATTTCTTCTTTAGTCATTTCACTATTATCGAAATACAACTTAAATGTATTATACATTTTCTTTTCTTCTGCCCAGATACATCTTTTGGTAATAAGATAATGCTTTGCAAATTCAGAAATCTTTTCTTTATCTTTGTATAATTTTTCAATGTTTACCCAATAATCATCGTATAGTCTTTTCTGTTCATCAGAATTATGAGATATTAACAAATAATTTCTAATCAAATCTGCTATACTTAACTCTTTACCAGTAGAATTAATCTTTTCAAATATCTTTTGTACTGCTTCTAAATCATTTTCAATTTTCAAGTTCAAATCTACAATATCTAAATCCGCTGTTGCATTAAAAAACTTCATTGCCATTTCTTCATCAAATTCAGATATTCTATCAACAAAATAACTATAGTTTCTAAATAATTTATTTCCTCTTTCTGCATCAGATAAAACACTATTATTTATAATCTTTTCAAATACACGTAAATCACTATCAGTTTGTTTTAATCTAACTCTATACTTTTCGTCTTTTTCATCTTCATTGATTAAATAATTCTTTTCTAATCGTTTTGCTTCATCAGCAGATAGCCTGCTTCTCAATGCACAAAGTAATAGTAATATAGAAGTTATCCTTTGCTGACCATCAACTAAAATAAACTCATTAAACCCCGCTCTATTATTTTCGCCAACGTAATAAACTATGTTTCCAATATAATGTGGTTTATGTTTTTCTATTGAATTCAATATATCATCAAATAATTCACTACATTGTTCCTCATCCCAAGAATAATTTCTTTGAAATGGTGGAATTATAAACACTGAATCTCTTCCTCCGAGAAACTTTCCAACTTTTTCATCATTAGCTTTCATTAGTTCACCTCTACCAATTTAATTATAACACATTTTCACCTATTTTCAGCCTATTTTCACTTACTTTTCCTTATAAGTAATAGAAATATACTATTCGTTTTTTTCATTTATTGTCACACTTTTTCTCTTACCCAAAAACCAAAACATAATATCTAATTTTTAAAGTTTTTGATTTTATTATTAATAATAATTACATCATCCTTTAGAGTATAATCCTTCATATTTTTCATGACCTTGTTTTGACATTCAGGACTCCAATATATTTTTAAATGATTTTTAGATCGTGTTATTGCTGTATAAAATATATTCTTTGTTATCAATTCTTCAGATTCATCAGATATTATAATCTTAACAGAATCAAATTCTAAGCCCTGTGATTTATGAATTGACGTTGCATATGACACTACAAAAGGAACAATATACCCGACCTCATCATCCATATCATCATCATCCTTTTGAAACACTTGAAATTCGACAACAGTACTTTCTTCTGTTTTTGATATAATTTTAATATTGTATACTAACGCCTCAAAATTAGATATAGTTCGTTCCACAAACAATTGGAATGTTATACTTTTTTCTTCTTTTTCAATTTTAATAATTTTTCCTTTCAAATTATTATACAAAACATCAGAAAATCTTCTAACATCACTAAATATTATCGGATCATCTACTTTATAGACATTTACTCCCCATTCTATTGGTTCATTTGGATTTGTCATTTGTAAATATCTATTTATATTATTTATCCCATATGGCCCATCATAATTTAAGCACAAAACAATTTCTTCGCTTTTTCTATCATTAAATATAGATTCACTTAATATTTCAGTATAATCTTCATCAATTATTTTTTCAGTAATACCCGTTTCTAAATTTCTTACTTTTGACCACAATTTCATTAATCCTTTATTTGTAGTTCTAAAATTTTCGGATAATTCATACGAAAAGTCAGAAAGTAACTCTTTTGCAAATCTAAACCAATTACCAAATTCAATTGCTTCTATTTGATAAATATCACCGACAAGCAATAAACAATCATAATTACAATTTTCTAACAATTTTAGCATTATATCATTTTCCACCATGCTAGACTCATCAATTATTATCAAATCATAATCTTCTTTATTATTGATAAATTTGTCTACTGTAGAAAAGTAATAGTTATCTGCACTTTCTTTTTTCACTCTTATTTTAATATTATTTAATGCTGCATTTGTTTTGGCAAGAAAAGCGATTTTTTTACCCTCAAATATCTTAGAAATAATTTTTATCATTTCAGTTTTTCCTGTACCTGCTGATCCATATATTAAACCAACTTTTGAATTTAAATATATACTCTCACATATATTTTTTTTCAAATTATCTGTAAATATATAATTACCAAATATATCAAATGCTGCATACATATTACTATATTCATCAAGTTTTTCTTTTGTTTTATCTAATAAGATATTCACAATTTTTATTGTACTTTCTTCACAACCTTTAATATATACTTTTTTTCCATATGTTTCTAATAATCTATGTGCATGTTTAGTATAAACTTTTGAATTAAATTTTGTTACTAGTTTTTTTCCATTTTCTTCATCATAGCCAAGTTCATCAAAAGAAAAATATATTCTGTTAGTGGAATTACATAAATCTTTTATTTTTCTACCTAAAAATTCATGTTCCCTATCTGTAGGACTAATTATTCCGATTAAATCAGATACAGGTATATTATGTCCATTCAATGATGAAGCATATGGCATCGTTTCAAAAACATTACAGCCATAACTAAGATATAAATTTGATAATAATGAACATCGTTCATTAGAAATTTGATCTATAACTACTGAATTACGCAACATATATATTAAATATTTTAATGTATTTTGACCTGGTTTTTCATTGTGAATTATATTCCTTAATAATTCAAGCAGTTCCAATATATGATGTGTATTATATTTTTTAGTTGCATCTCTTATTGATTGAAATTCACATTCATTTAAACTAACTATATCATTTAATGTACATCTATTACTGGTTAAGTAATTCATAAAATAACCATATTCATTTGCTTTATAAGAAACCTTTTTACTGATTCCAAATATTTTATACAGACTATTTATTTCGGCCGGTTTAATAAAAATTTCATAATTATTGATTATTTTAATCTCAACATCAGAGTGAAATGATTTAATTTTTTTTCTTATATATGAAATTTTAATAGCATAATTGTCTTTAATTTTAAATGGCGAATAAAAAATTATACGATTAAATTTATTAACATAATCTGTAGCCGGAGTTAATGTCAATTCATAAAAAATTCTATCCTTGATAACTACAGGTTTGCTTTTTTTTATATAATATATATTACCTAACACACGACTATTTTTATCTAGTGAAATATCACGGATTTTATTATATATTTCTTTATAATATTCAACTAATGATGGATCTATATTATAAATTGGAAATTTATATAGATTTATAAGAATATTTTCTCTAAATATTTCAAAATAATATTTTTTTAGATCTATTAAATATTCCTGGTATTTAACCATTAATCTTATTGAACCATCCTCACTATAACTATTATGTGATGGTCCTATTTCTAATAAGGCATGAAAATTTTTTAATACTGAATGTTTATATACAGATTTTATATAACTTATAGCTTTACCATTATTTTCGTGATTATATTCTGTATACTCTTTCGTCTTTTCTATCACATATATTTTAAATGATATATATTCTACAAGATCTCTTAAACTTTTAATTATATTTTGTGACATATATCCTCTATTATCAATAGAGTCTTCTATATTCTTTTCAATTTTTTCATTAACATCTGATATTTTTCTATTTATAAATTTAATTATTTCTTCCACATTACCACCCTAACAAAAGATACAAAATTGAGTTTATTATATCACAAATTTTGATAATTTGATTACACAATAATACAATTTGCCACCTAAATGTCACCCAGACAAAAATAAAAAGACCACGAGGCCTTATAAACAAACAAAATGAGACGCCGTAGCGTCTCTTCAGGGGGAAAATTTTAGGGACAATTTGATTACCTCATTACCCCTTTTAATCCCTTACAACACGGCATATTGCCATTTTACACACTTGTTACACCATCCTAAAATTTGGAAATTTCGTAGATAAAAGTGTAGATAATTATTGTATTTTTATATTTTTCTTATTCATATCTTTTCTTAAATTTTAAACTTTTGGAACATAATAATCTCAAATATAAGTATTGACCTCAGTATAATTTTTATTTGTTATATCAACGTCTAATGCTTTTTCAATTTCAATAATTACTATTTTTTTCAATTGTTAGATCAAAAAATTATGTTCACCTGTTGTGACAACAATACTATTTATGGAATTACTAGCATTTGTATTTTTTATAATAAATCAAATAATTTTTCAAATTTTTCTACCATTAAATTATATTCTATATCATTGTTAATTTCAGAAGTTGATAATTTATAATTCCATCTAGCTATATCAAATTGTTTATATGCTTCTTTAGTTTCTTCTGATGGTTTATATTTAAAAATTAAATTATCTTTTTGCTCACCCGCCCACTTAATAGCCCATTTTACATTTCTTACAAAGGTTTCTGGATAAGATAACCATTTTACATCAATATCTCTTTTGTCAGCTAACTGATTAAACAAGTAAAATAAAATCATAATATCTTCTGAATCAGAATTAGTACGAACTTTCGAACCTCTTACAATTCCGTAATTAAACCATTCAGTTGATGTTGAAAACCACATAATTTTTCCAAGTTTATCAGAAATTAATAATTCATCTTTTGTTCCAAATATTCCTAAATATCCCACATTACACCTCTATTTTCTACTATGTCTAGACAAATTATTTATTAGATTATTCATACGTTGCTGTTCGATAAAATATTCAAGTTCTTCTTCACTTAATTTTGAATTATCTTGAATCTTCTTATTTAAACTTTCTTGCACTTTTTTTCTTTTTTGTTTTTGAGCAAAAGATGATTTTCCAAGTAATGTATCTATTATGAAAACTATAACATACCCACTCCCAAAAAACAATATAAGTAATATAATAAATTCCATAATTCACCTCAATTATATTATATCATAGTATTAGTTTTTTTCAAAATTTCATACAAATTTTTTCTTGTTAATTTCTATGTTGACTGTAGATATAGAAAGAATGTTATTTTTTTAATTGTTACTTCTAGGGGTAACATATATTTTATTTTTACATTCTTAAACCTAGATAAATAAATGCATTGAATTTTTCTGATTATTAAAAAATTCTCTTAAATACATCGCAAAAACATGTTCTTTAATTTTAATAACTGCAATAATAAGTTTTTCTAGATTTTATAAGGGTTTGCAAGATTTCGACTCTAAAAATTTAGGTCAAAAAAGTGTAGATAAAGTGTAGATAAAAATACATTTTGGGCTACTTCAATCTTCAAAATCCCTTTATTTTCCTTATAAAACAAAGTATCCCAGCCTCTCGGCTGGGATTTCAGGGGGAAACTAGTTCAACTTATGGGATTATGCTCTAAAAATATAACTAAAGTTACTGTTTTTCTTCCGATTTTTCTTTTAGTTCTTTCAATTTATCGGCAAGGTCTTTTATATTTTTATCATATTCATTTTTAGTAACCGATTCATTATTAGCAAAAAAATCTTTTAATAAATTCATTGATTCTTTTTGCAATTCATTGCCATTTTCAAGAATATATTTATCTTGTCTGCTAAATAGTTCTTCCATTTCTTTATCAATTAACTCATATTTTTCAATTGCATCTTTATCATTATTTAACAAATCAAAAAAACTACTTGGGTCACCGTATTCTCTTAATATTTGAATTGCTCGTTCATTATCTTCTGCAAATAGTTTATCAAATTCATTTATTGATTCAAGATACTTCGACTCTACATAATCAACTTGTTTATCAAACATGTCAAAAGAATATTTTATTTTAGGTTTAGATAAAATAATTTGTTTAATTTTTGCCTTATCAACTTCATTATAAACTTCATAAAATATCTGATTAATAATTTTTCTTAAATCATCTACTATTTTAAAATCAATATAAATTTCAAATAATACAATATCATCATTATCGTCTTTTTCAAAATGATTATTTTGGTGCCTTATTTGGCTTAATATTTTATATAAATTGGATTCATAATTTTCTTTTGTACAGTATCTATTATTAGAAGCTGCATATTTTCGATTTATATTTATTTGAAATGATTCATAGGATTTGGTTTCACCAAATATTTCAACAGATTTTTTCACACCATCAACTAAATTATACATTGATGAACAAAATAGTTTATATATTCTTTGTTTTTCAATAATATTTTCTTTTGTAATTTCTTTATTATCATATTCATTATAAATTTTTGCTAAAGTATTCGTTGTTTCTAAAAACTCTTGTATAGACAATATTCTTTTAATTTGATTATTTGTAAAATTCATAATATCACCGTCTTTAACTGTATATTATATCATCATTTTAGATTTTAAATAGGTAATCTATAACTTTTAAAGATTATAAATATCAATTTTTCTTTAACACACTTAATTCGATATAATCACTTTTCTTCTTATAAGACCTTTTTAGATATTCTTGACCGCCATCAACACTTACTCTACCACATGAACATTTTTTATAATCATGTACTGATTTAGATTCAATAACATCACCGCAAATCTTACATTTTATCTTGTTAATTATTATTCTATCCATAATTGCATCATTCCTTTATATTTGACTATAAATTACTATATTTTATATTTACACACAACAAGTGATATCCCCACCTCCTGCATTCAAGTGATTAGATATTACTACAACATCTTTATTATTACCAAAAGCCTTTAATACTTCATTAACCCTATCCGTAGGATTCAAAGTTATATCTTTATCTCTTGTAATATATACAGGAATACCTATTTCTTTTAATCTATCATAAATATATTTACTTATAAGTAAAGTATAATCCTTTTCCAAACTAGTACCAGAAACAGCACCAGGATCACTTCCTCCATGTCCCGCATCAATTACTATTCCAGTTAATTTTCTCATATCATACATTATATCACTCCTAATAATAATTTATGAAAAACTAAAAAAATAGTTAAATATAATTATCATTTTTAAGTAATATTACAAGGGTAGACAACGACCGAGTTATAAAAAATCTGTTTCTTGGACATAAAGAAATCTTCTAGAAACTTAGAGGTTCATAAACATAGTATGACTCTAATTATTCTAGAAGAATATCTTAAAATGTATTACCTCAAGTGCTTTCTATCACACTCTTTATTTCATTTTCAACACTAATTGTTTAGCTTTTAGATAATCATCTTTCTTACAATCTTTTGGTGTAAATCTCTTTTCTTCAAATTCTAACATTTCAATTTCACCTTTCGAATTTACATACATATCAATAAAGTATGCTCCCATAGTATTTTCAAGACCTTGTCTTACTGCAAAATTTGTTTTAGAAGTTAAGCATGGTATTAAAAAAGCTATAACATTTCTATATGCCATCATATGGCTTTGATGAAAATGACCTGCCCCTAAAATATTTGGCTTATATCCTGGTTCCATTTTATCTATATATTTTTGCATTTTGTAAGAAAGACTAGATGAACATCCTCCACCTGGATGGTACATTTCTTCTACTGTTTTAGGTGATTCTTTTGGATTAAAAACACCTCTATCATCTCCTATAAAATGCATATCCGGTCTAAGTCTTTCAATAGCAGGACCTATAAATAATCCTCCATTTTTAGCATGTGTTTGATCATGAGTACCAGTTATAAAATAAGTATCAATTCCCTCAACTTTAGGATAATAATTTACTAAATATTCTAGTTGTCTAGATGAACCTAATCTAAATAGAGCATATTGGTGTTCTGGTCTATTATGATAATCCCCATCTAATACATCACCAAAATGTAATACTGTATTAATCCCCCTATTTCTTGCTTCGTTATATATTTGATTTACTAAATTTAATTGTTGCGCCTCATTACAAAAATGAGTATCTGATATCCAAATTTGGCTAATTCTAGTAAGCTCGTTTTTTTGAGGTTTTATTATTTTACCAACTTTATTTTTATTCTTTTTAATTATTATCTGAACACCACTTTTATCTATTATATCTATATCATAACCTTTAAGTTTAAATTCTTCTAAAAGACCACCAAATTTTAAAACTGAAATGTTTAATCTATCACAAACACTAATTAAACTTTCACCATTTTTTATACTAGAATAAATCTTATCTTTTTCATCTTTCGCTGCAGGTTGATTTAAATATATTGATGTTGAATCAGTTAAATAAAGAGTTTTAAAAGTTTTGTAATCATCTTTTATAGTTTGATAATATGGTATATACATTTGAGAAGTGCTTTTTAAATGCCCTTTTTTGTCTTTAATAAGCGTAACAATCCAACTACCTATAGTATTATATACTGGAGTATTAGCCTCTTTCATTTCATCAGTAGTAGCAACTACTGTAGGTACTTGATAAGAACGAACTCCACGTCTTAAAAAAGAATCACAAGCAGCAAAATGACTAGTTACTAATATATTTGTTTTATCTTCATTTCTAAGAGCGGCTATCTTTTGTTGCGGCTTATAACTAATAGTATATGGAACATTGCCGGTTGAATGTTGAAGATATATTGAAATATTAGCATTCGTAGAATCATTTACAAATGATACTTTTTTACGTCTTGGACCTAAGTATACCATGTCTTCTCTTTTTGATGAAATAATTTTTCCAATATCAATTTTATCCCTAGTTTTTAAAAAAGATAAATCATGTTCCCCAGTAATAAAATATGTTTTAATTCCATCAACTCTTGGAAAACAGGCAGCAACGTAAGTGGCTTGATCTTCATAACCATCTTTATGCAAAGTTGAATTAAATATACTTTTAGCACCTTTATATATACCTTCGACAATATCACCACATAAAAAAACATACTTTACTCCCATAGATTTAGCTTTCACATACATATCATTTAATATACTTGTTTGTTGATATATACTTCCAAATCTAAGATCCGAAATAAGCATGCATTTAATTTCATCAGCGTTATCTACAATTTCGTAAGATAAATCATTTATTAATTGTTCATGGCCAAAATTACGTATAAGTGTTACGGTGTTTTTTTCTTCATCTGAGCCTATTAAAGTAGCAGTAGTATTCATTGTAACTATATTATTCCCTCTTTTTTTAAGTTCATGTATAAGTATAAATAAATCATCACGAGTTATATTATATGATTTACAAAGATCTTCAACTATACATTCTTGTGCTAATGTATCAAATTGCAATTGATCTGCTAAATCTTTTAAATTATCCTCTGTAACTTCAGTTAATTCAGAATTTGTTACTTCTTCTCCTTCTAATATTAAATCAATATTTATTCCTGTCGCTTTTTCATTGTTTGTCATAAAGAACCTCCTAAAAATAAACACAATATATTATCTATATCAAGTATAAAATATAAAAAAATAAAAATCAATAACCTTTATAAAAAGTTATAAAAATTAATTCAAGTGTTACTTTTATATATTTATCTACCATCACATTTAAAATTATAGTTATAACTTTTTTATTTATGTGTCTATAAATTATTAGTCACATCAATTAGGGTTTAAATCGTTAATAAGTTGAAAATTAATAAATAAATGTAAAAATTAATTTATAAGAAATGTATCACTAAGTCTTAAAACGCAACATTGATAATATTCTGTACTATCTTTACAGTTACCTACCACGACAGTCTTTATCGCTACTACATTAACCATAAATCCTATAGATCCATCAGTGCCTCCGCCACTTCAATATTGCTAATTTTAACAGCATAACTTTTACCGTTTTCGGTTATATCTTTAACATATTCATAATACGTTCCGTTTTGAGTAACTGTTTTTGTTTGTGTCATACCAAAAAACAAAGTACTACTACTCAATAAATATGGTTTAGCATGTAAGCCATTAGCACTATTTCCGTATAAAGTTAATTTTGCACTTTGTGATAAGTAGTTAGAATAATACTACAAGTTAGTGCAGTATTATCAAACTTGAATCCAGACTTAAGTATTGTTTTGTTATTACCATTTTTTATTTCATTAACAACATTATTATATACTGAATTTTTAACTATTGTAATAACAACTTCTCCATTATGTGTATAGGTACTAACAATTAATTTAAAATTACCTTTTACATCGTTTTTATGGGCTATATCACTAATACCATTTTTTCCAATAGTTACCGTTATATCTGATAGTGTAAAGTTAATATAATTAACACCACTACCAATATTACTGACTTTTAATGGTATTGTCCACTCTTTCTAACATATTATTGGGAAATATTTCCAAATTTTATAAATGGGTCAACGTTAACAATGTTGTCAATTTTCAGATTTTTACTTATCATATCACCCATAGTTTCTAGAGTAATGTAAGCATTAAAAGTTACCGTGTTTGTAAATTTTATTCTCTTTTCCGTATTATTATCATATATATAATCATCAATGTTTATATTATTATTTACATTACTAAGCGAATAATATAAAGTTATTGAAAAGACTATTGCAATTATCTAATAATTAATCAAAATAAAACCTTTTTAATCTTTGCCTATTTTCATACCATACTTAGTATAAATATATAACAAAAAGACGCTTATAATTATAATGTCTTTAAAGTTCACACTAAATAATTAATAAATTAACATAAATAAGAAACACAACTAAAAAAGACAGTTTCCTATCTGTCTATTTTATGTATATTATCTAAAAGTATTCCTGTTCCTTCAGCAACACAAGTTAATGGGCTTTCAGCTGTAAAAACAGGCACTTTTAGCTCTTGAGCTAAAATCTGATTAAATCCATCAACTAACGAACCACCGCCAGTTAAAACTATACCTCTATCAATTATATCTGCAGATAATTCTGGTGGAGTCTGTTCTAATATACCTTTAGCAGCATGTATGATAGAATATACGCTTTCTCTTAAAGCTTCTTCTACTTCATCAGAAGATAAAGTTATCGTATGAGGTAGACCTGTTACCAAATCTCTACCCCTTACCTCCATTTTTTCATCTTTATTACCTGGAAAAACAGTACCAATACTTATTTTTATATCTTCAGCAGTTCTCTCTCCTACTAACAATTTATATTTATCCTTAATATATTTTATAATATCATTATCAAAAGCATTACCAGCTATTCTTATGGACCTGCTCTCTACAATCCCACCTAAAGACAATATAGCAATATCTGTTGTTCCACCACCAATATCTATAACCATATTACCAGAAGGTTTTGATATATCCATACCTGCTCCTATAGCAGCAACCTTAGGTTCCTCTTCAAGAAAAACTCTTCTAGCTCCAGTCCTTTCAGCAGCCTCCTTTATAGCATTCTTTTCCACTTGAGTTATATTTGAAGGACAACATATAAGTATTCTAGGTCTAGAGAAAAAACTTCTTCCATTTACTTTTTTTATAAAATAATTTAGCATAAGTTCTGTCGTCTCAAAATCAGCAATAACACCATCTTTCATAGGTTTAATTGCTTTAACTCTACCTGGAGTCCTCCCTAGCATTTCCCTAGCTTCACTACCAACAGCTAAAGGTTTCTTGGTATCAGAATCTATAGCCACAACACTAGGTTCATTTAATACTATACCTTCACCCTTAATATATATTAGTACATTGGCAGTTCCTAAATCTATTCCAATATCTTTATTAAACATCATAATATCACCTTTTCCACATATATTTTACCATAAACTAGGATATTTTTATACATTTAGTCTCCTTTTTTCTAAAAATATTTGTTTAGTTTTCTCTCCTCCATTAATATGCCTTATTTCTATATGATTTTTTAATATTTCCTTTACATTATTATATCTTTTAATGTCTATCAATAATAATCTTTCTTGTAAATCTTTATGAACAGTAGATTTACTAACATAAAACTTTTTAGCAACTTCTCTTATTGTCTTATTAGTCAATATCATATAGTCAGCTTCATCAATAACCCTTTTAATTATTTCTTTTGTCATAATATAATATATTTATAAAAAAACATTATATTACTGTAATTCACTAATATCTTTATCATAATAATCTTCTGGATTAACAGTAGCACCATTATGATATAATTCAAAATGTAAATTATAATCTTTATTATACAAGTTACATACACCACTTTTAGCAATAATCTGTCCCTTTAATACAATATCATCTACTTTAACTTTAACATCATTTAAACTCTGATAAATACTTATTATATCATTACTATGTCTTATTTCAATAGTTTTACCCATTATTTCATTATCTACAACACTAATTACTGTACCATCTAATACCGCAACAACATCAAACTCTTCACTCTTAGTATAATCAACTCCAGAATTTTGCATATATATACCTTCATAAAATATTATAGCATCCTTCTGATCTTCCTCTTCTTTATCATAATCATAATATTTTTTACTTATACTAATATTATCTCCCTTATATGGTCTAATAATATTCTTATCCTCACTAACTACAGGAATATATTCATTAACATTAACAATTTCACTATCAACATACTGAATATTACTATCTTCATCGTTTGCAAACATTTTATTATTAACTATTCCCTCTAATAAATAAATACTAAATACAAAAACACAAATAGCTAAAGTATATGCTACTGGTACTACAAAAGATTTAATTTTTCTCCCTTTCATTTCAATCACCTAATATAAGTTTTAACCAAACAACAAAAAATATACTATAATTTTATTTTTTTTATATAAGAACCATTATAATAGTATTTAAGTATTTCATCATATTTATAACCCTCTTTTGCCATACCTAAAGCCCCATATTGACTCATTCCAACACCATGACCATATCCTTTACTAGTAATACTTATATCATTACCAAGTAGAGTTATTTCAAAATCATTAGATCTTAAAGATAATTTTTGTTTTACAATATTCCCACTAAATTCTTTTCCGTTAATTTTTAAAAGAAGTATTCTATTTGAACTACTTCTTTTTAATATTTCAATATTTAAATTTTTATTATATTCTAATCCAAGTAAATTATAAAAATCTCTTAAACTCATTATTTTACTAGTCATAAATGCTTCCGACACACCTTCATCCCAAGGACTAGCTACACTCTTTAAATAAGGTGCAGAAAAACCAAAAATATTTTCAGGATCTTCCGTATAACCATTACTTGTTGAAAAAAACATAGCATCTACTAAAGTATCTTCATAATATAAATATTCATCTAATGTAGAGTTAACAGCCTTTCTAATTTTATTTATATTTTTAATATATTTATCTTTCCAAGCCTCTTTTAAGTATTCATTATCTAAATAAACTTGATTCATAATTGAATCTTCTACATCATAATCTTTATCTTTATTATAACCAATTCTCTTTAAAGCATAACTACGAGAAGCAACAGCCTGAGCTTTTAAAGCTTCCATATCAAAGTATATAGGCATTTCCCCCGCTAATACCCCAACAAGATAAACATCAATAGGCATAACTTCAATTTCTCCTGTTTTATTTCTTAATACCCGTATATTAATATTACTTATATATTCTAACTTAATTTCCTTATAATTTTTATTATACAAAGTAGCAATAAAAAAAGGAATAAAAATTAACAAAATGATTATTATTATGATTTTTTTCATAATACCTCTTTTCTTAACTTAAACTTCCTATGAAATCATACATAAAATTAACTGTTAGGTATGTCAAAGCAAAAATTATAATTATATATATTACCCTTGCCTGATATATTCTATTTCTTTTAAATATAGAATTAATATTAATTCCATCAACAGCCCATATCACTAAAGGTAAAATAATTATATAGAGTAAAAATCTAAGCATTCTCTATATCCTTAATTTTTTCATTCCTAAAAACATATCTATCCACATTTGAAAAAGGTGTTTCAATAAACTTAACAATAACTTCTTTAGTAGTAAAATCATCCATCTCTTCTGAAATAGCAATAACATTAGCATCATTATGACTCTTAGAAAGTATTGCTTCACTAACATTTGCTACCTTTGCACAATAGACACCCTTCATTTTATTTAAAACTATACTCATACCTATTCCTGTACCACATATAGCTATACCTAAATCAACTTCATTATTTTGAATAGCTCTCCCTAATTTATAAGCATAGTCTGGGAAATCAACAGAATCTTCTGTATCGGTTCCATAATTATTTATAGTATACCCTAAATCAGTTAAAAAATTTGTCAATAATTGTTTCTTTTTTACACCCCTATGATCATTAGTTATCCCTATCTTCATAATACCTCCATTTAAAAATTACTATATATCTTTTATTAAGTCAATAATATTTCTATTCTTTACAAAATTTATTATATAACATAACAAATAACAAAAGATAACCCAAACTAAACAAAGCACCACCAATAACATCACTAGGATAATGTACTCCCAAATAAACTCTACTTATAGGAATTAATACCATTAAAAGTATAATTACTAGAGATGCTATATATTTAAAATATTTATTCTTAACATTTTTAATAACTAAATATAAAATAAAACCATAAAAAGCCACACTAACCATCGAATGACCAGATGGAAAACTATATCCATTTTCATATAACAAACCATATCCTAAAGGTCTAGCCCTCTTAATTATATTTTTAATAATAACATTAAGTAGATATATTATAGCTAAATTTAAAGCAATATAATTTCCCATATTCTTTTTCTTAAATATTAACATAGAAACTCCAGCTACTATTATCAAAAAATAAGCACTACCAAAACTAGTAATAAATTTCATAATACTAGTTAAAGTATTATTTCTTACCATTTTATCTTGCAAAGTATCCATCCAAATATAATCTTCTTTTAAAACTTTAATTATTAATATACCTAGTCCCAATAATATAAAACTAAATATCAACCATTTAATTATTTCTTTTTTCTTGCTCATATCTATATTATATTATAAATAATTAATTTTATAAATAGTAATTAAAAAAAAGAGACTAGAAGTGATTTGAAGAAAATCTACACGAAATAAAAAGCGTGTAGATTTTTTATATGTTAAAATTAATATAAGGAGGATATGTATGACAAGAGAATATAGAAATTTTACTAGAGAAGAAAAAATTAAAGCTGTAAAAATGGTTTTAGTTGATAAGAAATCTCAAATGGAAGTAGAAAGAATAGTTTTAGGCAAAAAGAAATGTACAGGTACAATTAATAGGTGGATTAGAGAGTATATTCAGGAAGGCGAAGAAAATTGTTTTAAAAAGAAAAAAGGATTGAAAAAAGAAGAAATAACTGAAAATAATGTGAGATATGAAATATTAAAAAAATTCAACGCCTTCCTGGAAAAAGAAATACGTACAAATTCCAATTTATTGAAAAATTCAAAGAACAATATCCAATAAACATAATGTGTGAAGAATTAGAAGTGTCAAGAGATGCTTATTACAAATGATTAAAAAGGAAAAATATTAAAAATAGATATGAATTAAATCATGAATCATTAAAACCAATAATTCAAAAATATTATGATTTATCCAATGGAACAGCTGGGTATAGACAAATAAAGGAACAAATTGAATATCACGAAGGAATAATTATTTCGTATTATATGTCATTTTTAATTAAATGTTGCATAATGAAATTACCTGAAGTTCGAAAGAAAAAGAAAAACAAAGGAAAGTATACAATTACAACAAAGGGCGACGAAAATAAATACACTTATCAAAATATAGCAGAAAATATTGATATAGATGATATTTATAAAGTAATATCAACCGATACAACAGAAGTGAAGTTAGAAGAAGATGGAAAACAAAATGTATCATTCTTTATTGATGCTTATAGTACTGAAATATTAGTATCATGCATTGGAAAGTCATTAAATAATGATTTCATAGAATACAATTTAAATTTATTAAATAATAGTGACTATAAACTAGATGATGTAATATTACATTCTGATCGTGGTGGAATGTATAAAAGTGGAATATATAACACAAAAACCGCTGAAATGAATCTTATTCCAAGTATGTCTGCACCATACACATGTACTCATAATCCTTGGATAGAAACACTCAACGGTCAATTTAAAGATTTCATCAAGAACAATTATCCCAAAAATCTTGATGAACTACAAATTGCATTAAAACAATTTGTATACTATAATAATAACATAAAAATCAAAAATAAACTAAAAACTACAGCAACAAAATATCGCTGTAGTCATAGTTAGAACTTTTTATTTCATGTAGAAATTTATCAAACCAGTTCTTTTGGCATTTTTTAATAAACCTAAAGCATTATTACTTTTGGCAATTTCAATCTTGCCTTAAATTTTGGCATTTTTAAGGCTATTTACTTTTAAATGTGTTTTCCTGTAAATCAAACATGATATTTTGTAGCACTTATTATTCATTAAATTCATTGCCCTTAAACAAAACATATACTAACTCGGGCACTTTTAACTCTAATGGCTCCTCTAAATGAGTAAAATGAGGAATATCAATATTCAATTTTTCAGTGTATTATAAAATACATCTAATATATATCATGATTCTAAAGAAAAGTCAACATAAAATGCAATATTTTTTGCAAAAATTGTTGTAATATTGTTGAAAAATTTTATTTATAATGATAATATAGATATAAAGGTGTCATATATGGAGAATGATAAAGAAAATATAAATAACACAGATAATAATGCCAAAAATAATAACAAAAAGAATAAAGGCAAATTATTGGTAATTCTATTAATTATAGGTATATTAATAATAGGAGGATTTATCATATATAAAAAGATTTCTGAAGTTAAATGTAATCAAAATGAGTATCCAGGCTATTATTATGATCCAAAGCATCCAGAACTTGATAAGCCTATAATATACCTATATCCAGAAGAGAAAACTAATATTTATGTAAAATTAGGAAATCCAGAAAAAATAACCTGTGTTTATCCAAATTATAATAATGGCTGGGAATTAACTGCATACCCAGATGGAACTTTAATAGATAATAAAACTGGTAGAGAATATTATTCTCTATATTATGAATGTACAAATACAAAAAAATACGATGAAACTCTAAAAGAAGGATTTGTTGTAAGAAAAGAAAATATAAGTAACTTTTTAGAGGAAAAATTAGCAATACTTGGCTTAAATGATAAAGAAGCAGAGGAATTTATTATTTATTGGCTACCTAAATTACAACAAAATGATTATATTTATGTTAGATTTCAAACTCCAGAAGAAATAGAAAAAAGTATGCCATTAATTATTAGTCAACAGCCTGATACTTTAATTAGAATTATGATGGAATGGAAAGGTTTAAATGAATATATAAATATAAAAGAACAAAAAATAACTGCAGTTAAAAGAAGTGGATTTACCGTTGTAGAATGGGGCGGAACTGAAATTAAATAGTAAATGCAAAATAGCAGATAAACATATTGTCTATCTGCTATTTTAATTATTATCTTAATAATTTAGTATTACTATTATCGTCTAACATTTCAATTTTTCTAATTCCTTTACTATCCTGTAAAATACTATATTGTTTTTTAGCTAAATTGTTTAATCTTTCAAGTCTTACTTTTTGTTCTATTCCTTGAGAAATCATTTCACTATTTATATTTTCTAAATTACTTAAAATTACTAGCTGAAGAATATTTGCATAATCTTTCATATTACCATCTAAAGTAGGATTTTTATCTTTCCACTCTTTTGAGGTCATTCCAAATAATGCAACATTTAAAATATCTGCTTCATTTGCATAAACATATAGCTTTTGCTTTTCAGTTAGTGTAGGAACGATATTTTCTTTTATACTATCAGTATGTATTCTATAATTTGTTTTTGCGAGCTCTCGTCTTACAGACCATTCTATTTTATTTTGATAGCTTTCATTTTGTTTTAATCTTTCAAATTCTGTAATTAAATATAATTTAAATTCTACATTTAGCCAACTTGCAAATTCAAATGCAATATCAGGATGTGCAAATGTTCCAACACTGTATTTTCCACTACTTGGAATAATTCCAATTGCATTAAAATCTTTTCTCCAACGATTTGGTGTCATTGTAAAACGATTATAGCCAACTTCATCAATTTTAATTCTGTGTGATTCCACGGAATTAAAATTTTCATTGTGCAATTCTTCCCAAAGGTTGTAAAAATCAAATTAATTTTTATTTGACATCCAATTTCGTATAACTCCAGAAGGATCATTTTCATTTTGATATTTTGCTAAATCTGTTAAAGAAATATAATCTACATTATCTACTCTCATAACTCTTACTTGTCTATTATTTACATTCATTTGTGTTTGTATAAGTTCTTTACTCATGATACCACTTCCAATCTCTGTAAATTCTTCATATATTATAAAACAATCGTTCGCAAAAGTCAAGTGAAATATTTAAATATAAATTAATTCTTTAAAAATAATTTCTTCAACTGAATATTTATAATTATTCATAAGCCCAACCCATTTTAAAGGGTCAGTATCCTTCAAAGTTTCATCAATAGGATTTTTATCTAGTATTTGTTTCATTAGTATTTCAAATCTTTCATTGGCTTGTTTATCAGTATCTATGATATGTTTTCTTAAAGTTCCATCCATAAGCATTACAGTATATTCAGCTTTTTTATGATTTTTTAAATATTCTAATCTTAAATGACCATACTTTCCAATATGATAATTTTTTTCGTATTCATCTTCTACTAAATATAAGTCAGGAATATAATAATCTCCTTCTTTATGATAAATTATTTCTCTCATAACTAAAAACCTCCTAAAATTTATTTTCGCTACAAAATGAACTAATTTTTTATATCATATCAAGCTGTCAAAATATCAATAAAATAAGGAAGAACCAAATAAGAATAATTTTGTCCTTATTTAAGTTCTCCCTTGTCTCGCATTATTACTTTTTATCAAAGCCATACTTTTTATTAAACTTATCTACTTGTCCTTTTCTACTAGCAGTACTTTGTGTACCAGTATAGAAAGGATGACATTTAGAACAAACTTCAACATTAATATTTTCTTTAGTAGACATAGTTGTGAAAGTGTTACCACAAGCACAAGTTACTGTAGCTTCTACATAACTAGGATGTATATTTTTTTTCATTTTTTTCTCTCCTTCCGCCATGACAAAATGTCATAGTAATAAATACATGGTATATTATATCAACTATTTTTAAACTTTTCAACTATTAATTTACTAATTAATTGATTTCCTTCTTCATTTAAATAATAATTATCAGTACTTTGTAAATGTTCTTTATTAATTATATTAGCAAGTTCTATATAATCATAACCATAAGTTTCTACCAAAGACTTAACTTTATAATTTAAATAAGTAAATATATCATTATTTTTATTTGTTATATTGTAGTATCCTAAAACAATAACTTTATTACAAGAATATTTCTTAATACTATCAAGCAATATTTCCATATCATTAACCATCTCATTAACATAACTATATATATCTTTAGTATTATTATTTAATTTATAATATATATCATTCATCCCAATCGATAAAGTTATTATATCGGCCTCTTTTAACAAATAATGAATAGAAACACTTTTATTATTTATATTCATCTCTTCATTATACTTTATTACTCTAATTAAATCCTTAATCCTATAATCCTTATTTATAAAACTATTATTATATTCTTTTAAAACATCCAAATTATCCAAATAATTAATTATTATATCATTATACCCAGCCGTTATACCATCTCCAACAGCCAAATAAAATTTTTTATCATCATAAGTCTTAGCATAAATAATATAGCAAGATAAAAAAAGAAATAATATTAATAATATTTTTTTCATATCTATTAAATATTATTATATTAATTCAATTTTAGCACCAACATTTTGTAATTTTTCTACAATATTATCATATCCTCTTAATATATAAGAAATATCACTAATATAAGTCATACCATCTGCTATTAAACCAGCAATAAGTAAAGATGCCCCCCCTCTTAAATCAGTAGCCTTAACCTCTTTACCAATTAATTTAGTCTTTCCTTTTACAATAGCCTCTTTATTATTATCGCTTACTATTATATTAGCTCCCATCTTATTTAAATACTCTACATTTTGAAATCTATTCTCATAAATATTTTCTACAATTTTTGCTTCTCCATTACATTGTGTCAAAAAAGTAGTTACTACTTGTTGTAAATCAGTAGGAAAACCAGGATAAACATTTGTCTCTACATCAAAAGACTTATAATCACCAACATTAGTTATTACAATAGATGTATCATTAATATTCATATTAACACCAGACTTAATTAACAAATCAGTCAAACACTTTAAATGGATAGGATCTAAGTTATCAATAGTTAAATTCTCTCCTAGCAAAGAAGCTATTATTAAATATGTACCAGCCTCAATTCTATCAGGTATTACCTTATGTACAGCACTATGTAGATACTTAACCCCCTGAATAGTAATCGTATCAGTACCAGCTCCACTAATCATAGCCCCCATCTCATTTAAAAACAAAGCAACATTAACAATTTCCGGCTCTCTAGCAGCATTGTTAATAACCGTCACACCACGAGCTTTCGCAGCCGCTAACATAATATTAATTGTAGCTCCTACACTAGGAAAATCTAAGTCTATTTTATTACCAACTAAATCATCAGCTTTAATAATAAAATGATTATCTTCCTCAATAATATCAGCTCCAAGTGCTTCAAAACCTTTTAAATGAATATTAATAGGTCTAGCCCCAATAGAACAACCACCAGGAAAATACATATCAACATATTTAAATTTACCCAACAAAGCCCCCATAAAATAATATGAAGCCCTTAATTTTTTAGATAATTCATGAGTTATTTTATTATTCTCTAAATTATTATTATTAATAATAACTACATCACCATTTCTTATAACATTTGATTTTAAACTACAAAGAATGTTTTCTAAATCATCCACATCAGTTATATTAGGAACATTTTCTAAAATTACCTCTTCATCACATAAAATAGCCGCTGGTATAAGAGCAACAGCACTATTCTTAGCACCACTTATCGTAATTTTCCCAGATAATTTATTGTTACCTTCTATTTTTATTCTAGGCATAATTACCTCCTTTTTTATATTGTATTCAAACAATTTCTCTTGGTAACATTAGAATAACATAAATACTAAGTATTTGCAATAAGAAAAAATTATCCCAAACAAGGATAATTAATAATAGTTATGTATTATTCATCTATATATTTTTCAATATCATTAGGAACCTTATCATTCATAACAGCATTAATAATTTTATCTTCTTTCTCTTTAGAAACTTCTTTCCCTGTCATTTGTGATAATTCACTAATTACCTCTCTTAAAGTTGTCTCATTTTTCATATTACCATCTTGTAACTTGTTAGCTAAAGACAATATAGTATCTTTATTTATATTAGTCTTTTTTTCTACTTTTTTAAAAAAATTATCAGAAAATCTCATAAAACCTCCTGATAATAATATATGCATTTAGCTAATACAAATGAATATCTATATTACTATTGCTCGTTTTTATTTTTAAAAATTATTTCAATAGGAGTTCCTTCAAAATCAAAAGATTCACGTATTTTATTTTCCAAATATCTCTTATAAGAGAAATGTACAAGTCCCTTACTATTAACATTAAAAGTAAATTTAGGAGGAGCTATACCGGTTTGAGAGACAAAATATATTTTAAGACGTTTCCCTTTATATGAAGGTGGTTGATTTAACATAACAGCATCTCTAATAACATCATTTAGAATACTAGTCTTTATTTCTTTAATAGAATTATTATATACCTTACAAACTTCAGGCATAATTGTATGAATTCTCTTTTTCGTTTTAGCAGAAACAAACACAATAGGAACATAAGATAAAAATTTAAATTCTGCTCTTATTAACTTAGTAAATTCTCGAATATTATTCTGGTCATCAACCGTATCCCATTTGTTTACAACAATAACTAAAGGCTTACCAGCTTCAAGTGCATAACTTGCAATATGTTTATCATGTTCTATAATACCCTCATGAGCATTAATTACAAGTAAACAAACATTACTTCTCTCTATAGCTTTCATAGCTCTAATAACACTATACTTCTCTATATTCTCATATATTTTTCCACTTTTTCTAATACCTGCCGTATCAATAATAACATAATCCTTATTATCATATCTAAAAGGAGTATCAACAGCATCTCTAGTAGTACCAGCAATATCACTTACAATAGCTTTCTCCTCATTAAGTAAAGCATTAACCAAACTACTCTTTCCTACATTAGGTCTACCTATAACACAAAATCTAATTTTATCATCAATTAAATTCTCTTCACTAACTTCTACAAAATCCTTAACAATTTCCTCTTCCAAAGAAATAAGCCCAATATTATGTTCGCCACTAACAGGAATAATATTATCAAACCCTAGTTCATAATAACTATATATATTATCCATATTCTTAGGATTATCCATTTTATTAACAGCTACGATTATTTTCTTACCAGACTTAATTAGCATATCTCTAATAACAAAATCATTTTGATTAAGTTCCTCTTTACCATCAATAATAAAAACTATAACATCAGCCTCATTAATAGCAATTTCAGCTTGTACTATTATCTCTTTATTAAATAACTCTTTACTAACATCTATTCCCCCCGTATCTATCAAATGAAACTTATAATTTTTAAATACAACATCAGAATAAATTCTGTCTCTAGTAACACCAGGCGTATCTTCAATAATAGATATCTTTTTACCCGCTAATTTATTAAATATAGTACTCTTCCCTACATTAGGTCTCCCTACTAAAGCCACCGTTGGTATTTTCATATCTACACCTCTTTTCTATAATTCTATTTCTTCCATTAATTTATTATATATTTCTTGTTTACCCACCTTAGTAATCGTTGAAAAAGGTATTAATTCTTGCTGTTCTATCCCCAAAGTCTTACTAATTAATTTCAAATTCTTATCTTGATTCTTTTTAGTAACCTTATCCATTTTTGTACATACTACCGTAACCGGTATATTGTAATGTTTTAAATAATTATACATCATAACATCATCATCAGTAGGCTTATGACGAAAATCCACAAGCAAGAATACCATCTTAAGATTATCTCTTCCTTCTAAATAGTCTTCCATAATTAACCCAAACTTATTTTTTAATTGTTTATTGACTTTAGCATATCCATATCCAGGAGCATCTACTAAATAAAAACAATTATTAATTAAATAGAAATTTAATGTCTGAGTCTTGCCAGGTATAGAAGAAGTTCTAGCAAAATTCTTTCTATTTACCAAAGTATTTATAAAACTACTCTTTCCCACATTAGAACGACCTACTAATAAAAACTCACTTTTATCATCACTAGGAAATTGACTTTTCCTAACAGCAGATATTTCTAATTTTAAATCTATTATTTTCACACAAATCACCAACATAATTATATAAAAAAATTAATACTTAGTCAAATATGTGTTAAAATATTAATTAAAAAGAAAGGAAAATATACATGAAAGAAGTATTAGATAAATGTACATTATGTCCAAAAAACTGTCAAGTTAATAGAAATAAAGGAGAAATAGGCTTCTGTAAAAGTACTAATAAAATAAAAATTAGTAAATATTATTTACATAAATGGGAAGAACCACCAATAACAGGAAAGAATGGATCAGGAACTATCTTTTTTACTAACTGCAATATGCGTTGTATATTTTGTCAAAATTATTATATTAGTGCTATGGGCAATGGAAAAGAAATTACCGAAGAAGAATTTAGTAATATCTGTTTAGAACTTCAACATCAAGGAGCTACCAATATTAATTTAGTAACCCCTACTCATTATGTCCCATTAATAGTAGAAGGTCTTACATTAGCAAAAGCCAAAGGTCTAAATATCCCAATAGTATATAACACAAGTAGCTATGAAAATGTAGAAACCATAAAAATGCTAAAAGGATTAGTAGACGTCTATTTACCAGATTTGAAATATTATAATAATACTTATTCATTAAAATACTCTCATGTAAAAAACTATTTTGAATATGCCAAAAAAGCAATATATGAAATGTATAAACAAGTAGGAAAACCTGTATTTAATGAAGATGGAGAAATTATAAAAGGAGTTATTGTCAGACACTTATTACTTCCAGGCATGTATACTGATAGCAGGAAAATTATAAAATATTTACATCACAAATATCATAATAAAATATTAATAAGTATTATGAATCAGTATACACCAGTAAAAAAATGTCAATATCAAGAATTAAATAAAAAAGTAAGTGAAAAAGAATATAATAGTATTATTGACTATTCTTGGAAAATAGGTGTAAGAAATGCTTTTATACAAGAAGGAGAAACTCAAAATGAAAGTTTTATTCCTGATTTTACCACTTTTCATGAATAAAAAGAGCCAACAGGCTCTTTAATTTTTATCTCTATTATTAGCTACTATCAAAAATAATCTAAATATTTGTAATAGCGTTGTAGTCAAAGAAGCAACGTAAGTAAGAGCAGCAGAAGTTAACATTCTACTCATACCATTCTTTTCATCACTATTTAACATATCTAATTTTTCTATTTCCTTCTTTGCTCTATTTGAAGCATTAAATTCGACAGGTAGTGTTACTAATTGAAATAACAACATTGCCATAAGTAAAGCGATACCAATCATAGCAACATTATAAGAACTAAACAATAATCCAATAAACACTACGATATATCCCAATCTTGTACTAAAATTAACAAAAGGTACCAAAAAACTTCTAATTCTTAAAAAATTATAGCCTTCCTTATCTTGAATGGCATGACCACATTCATGAGCAGCTACTGCTACAGAAGCCACAGAAGGATCATGAAACACTCTGGAAGATAATCTTATTACCTTTCTATTAGGATCATAATGATCAGTTAAAGTTCCCTTTGTTTCTATTACATCAATATCATTTAAATTATTAGCATCAAGAATAGCCCTTGCAGCATCATAACCTGTTTTATTCTTAGCATTTATATGTCCTTTATATATTTTATAATTAATATTAATATATACTTGTGATGCTAAAGTAATCAAAAAACCAATTAATGGAATAGTCCAATTTATTATAATATATAAGTCATAATCCACAAACATCATCCTCTCATTTTATTATTTCATATATTGTTCCTTCTCTAGTGTCTTTAAGTACAATACCCTCTTCATTAAGTTTATTACGAATTTCATCAGCTAAAACATAATTCTTTTCCCTCTTAGCCAATTCTCTTTTTTCAATCATTTCTTGTATATATTTTTTCTTATTAGAATCAACATCATTAGTATTACTCTTCATCAAATCTAAAGATAAAACTTTATCAAACTCTAAAACCAACTCTCTCTTAGTAGCATCATTAATATCACTCTTTAAAACTTCATATAGAACTGTTAAAGAATTAGATGTATTTAAATCATCTTCCAAAGTCTCCTTAAATTTAGTAATATACATCTCTTTAATATTCTTATCAACTACCCCATTATTTTTTAAGTTAGCTACCCTATTAAGTAGCTTTTTATATGCATTTTCTGCTATATCTAAAGATTCAAAAGTAAAAATCATTTGTTTCCTATAATGAGATTGTAAGCATAAAAATCTATAGCTCAAAGGATTATAACCCTTTTCTTTTAATAAAGAAACAGTTAAAAATTCACCCTTTGATTTACTCATTTTTCCAGTAGAATCATTTAAATGTTCTGTATGGAACCAATAATCACCCCATTTATGACCAAGGTAACTTTCTGCTTGAGCAATTTCGTTCGTATGATGTGGAAATATATTGTCTACACCACCACAATGTATGTCTAAGTATTCTCCTAAATATTTAATAGAAATACAAGAACATTCAATATGCCACCCAGGATACCCAAGGCCCCAAGGACTATCCCATTTTAACTCCTGACTATCAAATTTAGATTTTGTAAACCATAAAACAAAATCATTTTTATTTTTCTTATTACTATCAATAGAAACGCCTTCCCTTACACCTTCCATCAAATCATCTAAAACATGATTAGATAATACATAGTAGTCTTTTAATTTAGAAGTATCAAAATAAACATTACCATTAGCAAAATAAGCATAACCCTTCTTAATTAACTCTTCTATAAAATTAATATAATAATCAATCATGGAAGTAGCAGGTATAACAGTTTCGGGCCATGTAATATTTAATTCATTACAATCCTCTTTAAAACAATCCGTATAATATTTAGCAATATCCATAACAGACTTATGCTCTCTTTTAGCACCTTTAAGCATTTTGTCTTCCCCAGTATCACCATCACTGGTTAAATGCCCAACATCAGTTATATTCATAACCCTTTTAACATTATATCCAACAAAGTTAAGTGCCTTTTCAAGCACATCTTCCATAATGTATGTTCGCAAATTACCAATATGAGCAAAGTGATATACCGTAGGACCACACGTATACAGAGTCACTACATCTTTATTATTAGGAACAAATTCCTCAATCATCCTCGACCTAGTATTATATAATTTCATAAAACTCTCCTATTCATATTTATTGTATCATCTATTTAATAATTTTAAAATACTTAAAAGAAATATCCCACAATTTCCCTAAAAAATATTTATCTAACCTTCTCCAAATATACAATAGTATTTCTTTTTCTGTACTCTTCTCTTTTTTTATCAATATTACCACACAAACGTATAAACATTTCATTAGATAAACCATTATCAATAAAATAACAATTTATAACGTTATAAACATCTTGAATCATTATACACTTCTTATCATGAACATAACTACAAAAAATATCTGAAAATATATCTTCATAATCTATTCTATGTATACAACGACCAAATTCTTTAATAATTAATTTTAATTCATAATCAGAAACTCTATTATCAATACAGTTTATTACACAAAAAGCATTAATTTTATTTATTGTATTTCTAAGAGGAATATTACAAGTTCTAGCAATAGATATAGGAATAGCCATCTTTTTTCCTCTAGATAGTCTATTTAAAGTATCCTTATACGTATTTAAAATATCCCCAACTTCTTTTTTAGAAACATTATAATTAGTAAAATAATTTATATTTTTAATAAAGTCTTTATTTTTAATACAAACATTTCTGCTTTTTTTATTTAATTGACATTTTAAAGTCTCAATTATATAACCAAGTAAAATATAAAATACACGACTATAACAATTAATATCATCGTCATAATTAATAGTTATTAATTTGCCATATATAATATTTAAAAGGATTTCTAATGTCGTATAATCAGTATTATTTTTAACTCCATATCTTATAACAGAATCATTAAATTCTTCTAATACTAAATCTATAACTGCTTTTTTATTCATAAAAGACTCCTTTTTTAAATGATATTCTAATAAAATTCCTACTTAATGTCAAGAAAAACAATTATTATAAACACATTAAAGAAATTTAATTTATACATTTATATATTTTTTAAATTAACATGTTCAATTATTAAATATCGTATACCTTTTTCTTGTCAATTGAATAAAAACTATGATATAATTATAATGGTGGTAAAATGAAAAAAGTAGCAAGAACAATTCTAATATGTATATATTTTATAATAACTATTTTAATAACATATTGCTTACTATCCTATAATAAATATAATGTATCAGAATTTAAAGACAAATATCTATTGGTTCTTAAAGAAAATAATAAATATTATCATAAAAGTGATTTATTAATTATAAAAAAAACAAATAATTATCAAGAAGGAGATACAATATTTTATTATGACGGATATAATTCATCAGCAAAAGTAAAAATAAGTAAAATTAAAAATATTGAACTAGTAAAAGAAGATTATACACTTTATACTTTAGAAAATGATTTAACAATTAATGCTGATAGTATTCTAGGTACTACTAAAAATACCACATCATACAGCATATTAGGAAGTATATATTCAATAGTCACCTCAAAATGGGGCTATCTAATAATAATTATTACGCCTATGCTTGCTGCCTTTATTTGCGAAATATATCAAATAATAAAAGAAGTAAAACGATAGGATTAATATGAAAAAGAATAAATTAAATAAGAAAAAAGTATATATTACTTTAGGAATTATTTTACTTATTATTACTATCGGCTTAAGTTACGGTAGGTATGCCTACAATGGTATAAAAGATTTTTATCTAGCAAGTAAAAATTTCTATTTTAATAGTGATAAATTAAAACAAAATAGAGCAATATATAAAATAGACAATTGGTCTGGAGTAGACCCTTATCTATTAACTATTAACTTAAATAATAGTAAAAATAATTTAGTACACGCCAATACTGATATTGATTATGAAATAAGTTATGTTTGTTCGTCAAATGCTTTATGTTCAACAAGCAAAACAAATGGAACACTGTATGAAGATAGCATAACGGATTACTTCACAGCACTAATTACACCCAATGCAGCCTTGCAAAATGATGATGAAGTTTGGATGGAAATAACTGTTAAAAGTACATACCCATACAAAAAAAGTTTAAGTGCTAGATTTATTTTTAAAGTAGGAATACCAGGTATTTCCTATGCCATTGATGACGTCAAAGGAAGACCATATTTTGACCTTAGTGTAACTAATACTACCGATTATTATTTGGTTAAAGAAGCCTTTGGTACATATGAAATCAATCAAAGAATAGATTATAACACCTATTCAAGTTTAAGCGAAGAAGACAAAGCAAAATGTGCCCTTCCCTTAATAACATTAACCTTTGACCCAAGTGTTGTTATTTTAGATATGACAAACACAGCATATTTAAATGCTGAAAATTATACAATCACAGAAATAGACGGTTATAATTATGTTAATAGTATTAGCTTTCGCATTGCCCTAGAATCAAGTGAAGCCGTTAAATTCTACAAAGCAAATGCCAATATGGATTATACTTATCCAATAGTTAATAATACATCAATTGTTGATTTTGAATATTCCCAATAGTGAGGTGAAAAAATGTCTAATAATATATCTAAAGAATATGTATCGTTTGCTAAAAAAAATATCTATGAATATCTAAAAATCATTATAAATAAAAAGTTTAAAAAAGATATAGCTGATATTCTAGTAGAAGAATACATGTCAGTAAGATACTATAATTATTTTGAAATAAAACATAAAAATAGTGTAACTAATATTAATTATTACCTAAAAAACAAAGCCAAAGAATTAATAGATACAGATAATGAAGACTATATTAATGATGTTAAGAACACTTATCTGACATTTAAGTACATATTATATTTTGATTCTGTTTTAGAATATGATTCTCTAAAAGATATTATCATTGAAATTGAAGATTTCAGAATGGAAAAAATGGAATTATATGGCGAAGGCTTTCAAAACGAATTAGCCAACTTAGTAAAAAGTAATACAAAGAGAAAAAAAATATTTCTTGAATCATTTGATAATGATAAGTTTACCTTAACATTAAAGAAAACAAATAATAAAAATGTCTTAATTACAGACTTATCACACAATATAACTTTTCCTAAAATATATAGTGAATATTCCAAAAATAAAGTATACAATAGTGGAATCGTTAATGAAGATAAGACATTTATTATCTATCATTTAACAAGTTTACTAATCTTAAATAATGTTATAAAAGGAGAATATGATAAAAAATATATTGTAGACTTTCCATTAAGTATTTTTGAAAAAAAAGATAAACTTAATAGACTTTTAAATACTATTGATAGTGACGTAGTTAAAGATAACATAATTATAAGATTTACTTATAGCAACTACCTAGAATATAAAGAAACGATAGATAACTTAATTAAGTTAGGATACAAGTTTTGTATTGAATTAGATGAACAATTTGATTATCAAGAAAAAAGTAAAATATGGCTTGAATTATTCACATATATTATTGTTACAGATGATTTAATATATGATATAGATAATGATAAAATAATTATTAAAGAGTAGTAGGTGAAATATGGATACATTTTTTAGATTTTTATATGAATTTTTATCTCAGTTCTTTTCTGGTTTCATTTTAACTTTTAAAGGATTTATAAAAGGCCTTTGTAGTATGTTTAACATTCCCAAATATATTGCAATTGTAGGATTTTATAAAGATGATTTCAGTATACCAGAATGGTTTTTAGTATCCTTAGCTATTATTGCACTAGTAGCTATAATTTGTGGCTTTGGTTTTGTTATCTACTTCTTAATAAGAAAGTATATTCGCTTTCGTAAAACAATTGTAGAACAAGAATCACTACTCGAAGAAGTTGCGTCATTAAATAATCAAGTGGCCACACTAATGTCTGAAAAAGAAAGTATTTTAGCTATGAAAGTATCTCATTTAGGACTTAAACCAGACGAAGAAGATACTGACATTGAAAGTGATAAAGAACAAAAAGAAGTTGATACTACTACAAGTAGATTTCCAAAACTTACTGCTGTTGATAATGACTATGCCAACTATAAAGTAGCCAATTATGGAAATAACTTTAACCTTGAAGAATTAGTTGAAAACTTTAGAAACTTTGCCGCTTCTCATTTACGACTTTATTACAAACCAGAGATGATAAGATTATTTATTTCAGCCCTTGCATCTACTAAACTGGTAATATTACAAGGTATATCTGGAACAGGTAAAACATCCCTTGCCTATGCTTGGGGAAAGTTCTTAAAACACGACTCATGCGTTGCATCTGTACAACCATCATGGCGTGATCGTACTGAATTATTTGGATATTTTAATGAGTTTACTAAAAAATTTAATGAAACAGATGTCTTAAAAGAAATATATCAAGCAGGATATACAGATGACGTTTATACAGTTATCCTAGATGAAATGAATATATCCAGAGTAGAATATTATTTTGCTGAAATGTTATCTATTCTAGAAATGCCTAACAAAGATGAATGGATAGTAGAATTAGTATCTAGTGCTTGGCCAGACGATCCTAAAAATATAGTTGAAGGAAAATTAAAAATTTCTCCTAATGTTTGGTATATCGGTACAATTAATAACGATGACTCAACTTTCATGGTTACAGATAAAGTATACGATAGAGCAATGCCACTTGATATTAATGATAAAGGACAAGCTTTCGATCCTATCGACGTCCCAGCTCAAGATATAAACTATTCATATCTTGATAAGTTGTTTTCTGAAGCCATGGAAAAACATCCAATATCACAAGAAACTTTAGACAAAATAAACGAAATGGATGATTATGTTATAAAACATTTCCGTATAGCTTTTGGTAATCGTATAGTAGCACATATGAAAAAATTTGTTCCCGTATATGTAGGATGTGGTGGGGATGAAATAGATGGTGTAGATTATTTCATAGCCAGAAAGATATTAAGAAAATTTGAACAATTAAATATTTCATATATCAGAGATGAAATAGATGGATATATTGATTTCTTAGACAAAACATTTGGCAAAGGAAAAATGAAAGAATGTGAAGAATATTTATTAAGACTAAAAAAATTAACATAGGAGGTATCTCATGAATGAACTTGAAATAATAAACCTATATGAACAATCTGATGACAATAAAAATAAAGATTTCTATGAAAATATAAATTCAAATTTAAGAGTAGTTACCAACTATGATAAAACTAGTACTAATTTTGAATGGTTAAATATTATGGAAGACACTATTAGATATCTTGATAACATTTTAAGAAATCCTAACAGGTTCATAATTAATGAAGAAGATATAGTTAAGATTGAACTTGCTAGAAGAGTAACTGTAGAAAGTATTAAACACTTATCAAAGAATACCAATTTAATTCAAGATATTGATAAAAAAACAGGTGATGTAAAACCATCAAAAATATTAAATATTAATAAAGAAGAGAGTTTTAATACTTATGAAAATCGTTTTATATATAGTTTAATAAAAAATATGCAGTTCTACATAACCCGAAAAAAGAGAAACATTTCTAATTCATCAACGTCTCTCAAAGACAATAAAAGAATGGAATATAATGCAACAAGTAAACTAGGAAAAGAAAATGTTAATATTTCAATGGCAATAGATTCTAAAATGGATCAAAAACATAATGAAAAAGATGAAAGTGGTTTATCAATAACTGAGAGAATTGAAAAACTTGAACTCCAAATTTCCGATTTAACTTGTTCTCAAGTATATCAAACCATTGACAAAATGCATATATCACTAGTAACTTCACCAATAAAAAAGACTAATGTTATATTAAAAAATGTTAATTTCCAATATGCAGTAAAATTATGGAATTATATGCAAACACACTCAGATGATGATACAGAAAGAGAAAAAACTAACAAAGATTATCAGGAAAATGGAGAATTAAAGAAAATGATTGATGAATCCTTTCTTCTTGATTACTTAGTTTTAGATTCTGTCAATAAAAAAGAAACCAAAAAAGCTCCAAAAGAAAAACTATCTGAAAAATTAGTCGGTAACATGATAGAAAAAGTAATAAGTATTGACTCTACAATAGATGAAGAAAAATTAAAAGAAATAGTAGGGAAACAATACAGCGTTATTAAATATAAAACGGTAGTTAATGAAAAACAAATAGAAAAAATATTCAAAAAACATTTAGATAAATATCTAGATGATATAAATGAAATAAAAATATAAATAAATGGTGATAACATGATAAAAAAAATAAAGAATAATAAGGTATTAAAAGTATTAACGATGATAATTAAAGCAATAGTTTCTTTATTTATAGTAATTGTTGTAAGTATTATTTTCATTCAAAGGATTTCTGATAACAAACTATCCTTAGGTGGTTACAGTATATATACAATTATAACAGAAAGTATGGTACCAAAATACCAAGTTGGAGACATGGTAATTGCTAAAAAAATTGCAACTTCAGATTTATCCGTAGAAGATGATATTGTATATATGGGACAAAAAAGTGATTTTGCTGGAAAAATTGTAACCCACCAGATAATTAAAATAGACACAGAAAAAGGAAAAAGAATCTTCCATACAAAAGGTATTGCTAATACCATTGAAGATCCCTTGGTAGGAGAATCACAGGTTTTAGGAAAAGTTATCATGAAAAGTAACATATTAAGTTTTATTAGTAAAATAGTAAATAATCCTTATGGCTTTTATTTCGTTATCTTTGTTCCTTTTGCTATTCTTTTAGTAATGGAAATAATAGACTTTGTTGAAGAAAAAAAAGATAGCAAAAAGTAGGTGATTTAATGGATAAATCAAAAAGAAAAAAAATAATAAAAAAAGTAAAATTTAAAACACTTTTTTTATTAATGATTACCTTAGCTTCAAATAGTTTTGCTTGGTTCATATATACAACCAAAGTATCAAGTAACATTAGTGCTAAAGTAAGAGAATGGAATGTAAGCTTTGATGTAAATGGTGAAAATGTTGAAAAAACAATTGAAATAAATATTGATTCATTGTATCCAGGAATGACCACTTATACTCAAACATTAACTGCATCAAATAGTGGTGAAGCAAGAGCACAAATAAGCTATGAAGTAATTCGAGCTAATATACTAGGAGATGACCTCACAGGTATGAATTATAGTGATATCCAAATAATTAATTATCTCCGTAGTTATTATCCTTTTTCAATTGATTTTCATGTATCTAACGATATTGTTCAAGCAAATAGTGAAGAGACTGTTACTATATCTGTTTCGTGGCCATATGAGTCTGGTCAAGATGAAGAAGATACTAAGTGGGGTAATCTCGCTTATATATATCACTCATCTCATCCCGATACGCCAAGTATAGACTTAAGTATAAAAATAACAGCCTACCAAATAGAAGAATAAAAGTAACATACATTGTAAATATGTTACTTTTTATTTTGATTAAACAACTTGAGTAAAGTTCAAACTAACATTCATCATAGCAGAATTACCACTTGTCGTAGCCAAAGTATCTGCACTATTATCCATTAAAGAGCCATCACCATCATTCCATACAATATATACTCTAATATTAATAGTACTATTATTATTTCCATATAAAACAGTATTTTCTATCGTCTGATTATTAATATCCATAGTTATAGACTCTCCTCCATTAACTACATACTTTGTAGCCACCAAATCCTTAACTGAACTATTTTGGTTAACTGACATTGATATCTTATACTTAAAAGAAACATCAGCCTCTCTCGCATCTATAATTAAATCAAAATATCCTTCACTAGTCGGAGCAATAATATTTTCTGCTATATTATCATTACCAAGAAAAACAGGATTAATAACAGTATTAACAGTATTTTCATCTCTAATATCCTCATCATTAACAAGAATTTTCCATCTTGCTATCGAAATATTAGCAGTTTCGTCAGCAGCAGTTATGTATTTTGCCAAAGATTCTTGAACAAAAAATAAACATAATATTATTGATAAAACTACAAGTAAAATAAGTCTCTTTTTCATATATACCTCTCTACTATAAAATTATAGCATAATACTAAACATATCGCAATTTATTTCTTTATCAATAACCAAGTAACTATGTGTAAAGTGGTTGTTTTTTATTGTTTAACAAATTTAACTATGCTAGAATTAAAATAGAAAAGGAGTAATATATGGCTAAAGAAGTAGTTATAAAGGCTGATAAAATAAAAAAAAGAAACAAAAGATATAGTAAAACAAAAATAATATTAAGTGCTATTTTATTATTCTTTATTTTCTCTTTTATAATTTTAAGTATTATATATAAAGGTGGAAAATTTACTATAACATTAGACCAAAGATTAGCCACGGATAATCACATAGTCATATATGAAGATTCAATAGCCAAAGATGGTAAAAGAAAATTAGCAGCAAGAGATCTAGAATTTATGGATAACATTTCTGTTAATTGGATACCAGCTAATATTGATACAGAAGCAGAAGGATCACATAATGGAGAAAACTATATTGCTTACACTTTCTACATAGAAAATAAAGGAGAAGAAACAGTAAATTATTGGTATACCATATTAATGGATGATGTAATAAAAAATGTAGATGAAGCAGCTAGAGTAATGATATATTTCAATGGACAAAAGACAATTTATGCTAAACAAAATGCCTATACCAATGAACCAGAAAATGAAACTATACCTTTCTATAGTGAAAAAGAAGCAGTTTTAGAACAAAGAAAAGACTTTGCACCTGGAAATATTGATAAATTCACCATTGTTATATGGCTAGAAGGTGATGATCCGGATTGTACAGATAACATTTTAGGAGGAGAAATAAAAATGCATATGGAAATAAGAGAGGAGTATAAATAATCGAATGAATAAATCAAAGAAAAAGAAAAAAGAACAAAGAAAAAATCGTTTATTTTATCTACTATTATTACTTTTAATGACGACAATATCATTATCATTCTCATCTTATGCCTGGTTTACAACCAATCGCTTAGTTAGAGTAGATTTATTGGATGTAAATGTTAGAGCTCAAGGTGGAATTGAAATATCTACAGATGGACAAAATTGGAAAGGAGCCATATCTGTTTATGACATTCAAGATGCAAGAAATACATATCCAACCAGCATCAACCAAATACCTAGTACTTTAGAACCAGTATCAACAATTGGTGAAATTGAAAATGGCAAATTAAAAATGTTTTATGGAACAGTAGAAAATGATTTGTACGGAAATTATATTATATCCACTGAAAGAAGTGTTGAAACAGAATCATTTGATGAACTTAGTACAGGTAAATTTATAGCTTTTGATTTATTTTTAAAAACTAATAATAATACAGATCTTTACTTAACACCACTATCAAATATTACTTATGGTGGAGAAACTTCTGTTGGTATTGAAAATGCTGTTAGGGTAGCTTTTATTGAAGAAGGAACTACTCCAGCTGGAGCAGATATTACAATGATTCAGTCATTATCTACCAATTTAAATGATAATGTTTATATCTGGGAACCTAATTATGACACTCATACTATTCACGGAATAGAAAATGCCGCCAACATTTACGGAATTACAACATCTGAAATTGGTGATAAAATCATATATGATGGTGTTTCTAAAGAAATAAGCGCTAGTCAAAATATCACCGTTCAACAAGCTAAAAGTTCAATATATCCAAATTATTTTCAAACAGTAGATATTAATTATTATACCGAAAATAATTTTACAAATAATTTACCAATATTCACCCTAAAAGGAGGAATTAGTAAATATCGTGTATATATGTGGATTGAAGGTCAAGACGTTGACTGTGAAAATAATGCATCAGTAGGAAATGTCACATTAAATCTTCAATTTAGTACTAACCCATCATAAAGATGGGTTTTTTTATAAATTTGCTTTATTAACGGCTAGTAAAAGAATTTACATAAATATCATATTATGATATACTTATATATAATAAAGGTGGTGATAAAGTGAAAAATTTAAAAAAAATAAATAATAAAAATAAATATCGTCTTTTAACTGTTTTATCTTTAATATTAATTTTAGTAACAGTTAATATTGCTTATTTTATCACCTATGGAGATCGTATTTTAGAATTTACAGATGATCCAGATTATATATCCAGCCAAGTACTAGGAAATAAAGTTTATGTAAACGACTTAGAATCTGATTATGATTATTATATGGGATTAAATTATACCGATAATTCTGGAACATACCCTAGTGAAACAAATAAGAATATTTATAATGACACCAATTTAATTCAAGTTAAAATAACCTATTCAAGTCAAGATAATGCAGGAAATATAGGATATGTTTCGCTAACTGAGAGACAAGATACATATATCTATTTTAAAACTTATTATATCAATAATAACGAAACACCAAATGATTATAATGATGATTTCATAGACATTGAATTAATTGATAACCCATATACTGATAGACCAAGCAATCTTGGATTTAATGGATGGATAACTGACTACAATGGAGTAATATTATCTTATGATTCAGAGTATTATGAACGTCATGCCAAAGTACCAGTAGCATACACAGATAATAAACCAAACAAAATAGATATTACTTTTACTGCTAGTTGGGTAGAAGCCACTACAGCTAATGTAAGCAACAATTTTGATTCTGCTATTGCAAAATTAAATGAAATTAGTATGCAAAAAATAACATCTACAATTATTGTGTATGCAGATGTAGATATGAGTGGTTATTATTATCAAGTTAATTTAACTTTTGGTCAAAGTTATGCTGGATTATATAATAATCGTGGACGATATCAAAGAAGTGGAACATGTTATTTTTTTGGTGGATGTACTTATTATGAACTAATTGAAAATGAAATATTTGATGAAGCAAATGAGTATTATGAAATAGTTAATGGCTACATGACTTTAGTAGATAATAGTACCATTGAAAGACCAATTATTTCAAGTGAACCAACTACGTATTATAACAATGCCAATATGGCTTCATTCTACCAAAAAGTAAATATCCCCCAAAATAGTACTTATGCCGGATATTATAATGAACTTGGCGAATATCAAACTAGTGGGACTTGTAATACTAATGGTGGATGTACCTATTATGAATTAATACAATACTATGATTCAAATGGAAATCCTCAAACATATAATGCTGACAACGAATATTATTACTTAGTAACTAGAGACACTAATATTCTTATAATGATTAATAATATGAGTGGTTCATGGAGTAATAATGGATCATATCCTTTTACACTAACAAGTAGCTATAATGGAGAAACACATGATGTTACATGGAATGCCAATTATGCTGTTAACTGCTATAATGATATCAATATTGAAAATATAAAAGTTTATTATGAGACAAATGCTTCTATATATAATCCACCAACAGGGACAAATGCTGCTGGAGTTCTATTTGGAAGATATAATAACATTAAAATAGGCAGAGGCCTTACACAAAATGGTACATACGTTAATTTTATATCTATCGTAGCAGGTAATGGTGGTAGTACTGGAAGAAACAATAAGCCTAACAAATACAAAGTAATGATAGAGAGCGGAATATATAGTTCTATATCTTTATCAACAGGTGCTACGAATAGTTCAAGAACATATACATTATATTTAAAAAATAAAACCATTTATGGAAATGATTATGATCGCGTCAAAAAAGATAATAACAAGCTAGATATATATTACTGTGCATCTGGTAGTTGGAGTTCAAATATTTATGGAAGTACTAATAGCACTACCTCTAACAGTATTATTTATGATTTAACAGTTAAAAGTGGTACTTATGGAAGTAGTAAACATGATTTATCAACAGGTATTTATGTAGGGGGAAGATATGCTGGAACACAATATGCTGTTAGACAAGTAAAAGTAGAAGGTGGATATATCTATAATTTAATTGGAGGCCCGTTAAGTGCTACAAACAGAACAAATCTAAATGACATCTATATCTACATGACCGGTGGTGAAATCGATATGATTACTGGCGGAGCCGGTACTACTGCAACCTATGGTAATCGAATCATTCAAATAACTGGAGGAACCATTAATTATAGTGTTTTTGCCGGTTCAAATGGCTATGATGGTGATGAATGGGATGGAACCCTAAATGGTAGCGGTTATGTCTATATTGGTGGAAATGCAACCATTGGTAAAACTGAATATGTAGAGAATAATGAAAAACTATATGGTGCTGAAGCAGGAAGTATATTTGGAATTGGCAATGGAAAAGAAGGATATTCTACTATTGGTTCATGTGACAATTCAACAATTATTATTGATGGTAACGCCACTATTAACAGAAATGTTTATGGAGGAGGAAATTTTGGAGCAACTGGCGTAAGTAGTACCTCAACTTCATCAACATCAAAAATAGTAATTAACGATGGATTAATTAAAGGATCTGTTTATGGAGGTGGAAACAATAACGGAAGTGGATCTGATACCGTAAATTCTACCATTGATATAAAAATGTACAACGGATTTGTTGTCGGATCTATTTATGGTGGTAGTAACGAAGAAGGAACAATCTATGGTACTGTTACTATAAATGTTTGGGGTGGAGAAATAACCAATTCCGTTTATGGAGGCGGACAAGGTGGAATAACCAGTACCAAAAACGGTACATACGTAAGAGATAATATCACTGTTACAATAGGAAATATAGATTATGATAATACACCAATTATTAATGGACAAGTATATGGTGGAAGTGCTTATGGGACAGTAGGAGGTACTACCAATAGTGAAAACGTATCAACTAGTGATACTTTAGTTACAGTCAACAAAGGAATAATATCTAATGTCTATGGAGGAGGACAAGGTAATAGTGAATACACTCCTTATGTCCTTGGAGATATTAAGGTAGTTGTTAACAATGGAATTATCACTAATGTTTTTGGAGGTAATGATAAAAGTGGAACTCCTAACGGTAATATTGAAGTATATATTAATGGGGGGACCATAACAAATACCTATGGTGGAGGAAATGAAACTTCTGCTAAGGAGACAAATGTCTATTTAACTGGTGGTACAAGTTCAAAGATATTTGGAGGTTCTAATTTAAGTGGAAATGTAACTATCAGTCATGTTACAACAACTGGAGGAAATGCCGAAGTAGTATATGGAGGAAACAACCAAGGAGGAACAACAGGTACTACCAACGTATTGATAAATGGAGGTACCATTGGTGTAGTTTATGGTGGAGGAGAAAAAACATCAGTTACAGAAAGTACTAATGTAACAATTAAATCTGAAATCACAGATGCATTTGGAGGATCTAATTTAGAAGGCAATATTCCTACATCAAATATTATCATAGAAAATGCCGTTACCCAAAATGTCTATGGAGGAAATAATCAAGGTGGACTTACACAAATATCCAATGTAAACATTTATGGAGGAAGTTCTCAAAATATCTATGGTGGAGGTTTAAAAGCAAAAACAACAACAACCAATATTAACGCTTATTATGGAAATATTGAAAATATCTACGGTGGTGGTAGTGAAGCTGGGGCTACTACTACAAACGTATCACTAGGTATAGCTAATATAAAAAACATTTATGGAGGATCAAACTTAAGTGGAACAGTAGAAAATAGTTATATCAAAAATTTAGATAATCAAACATTGTCTAGTATTGATTTAAGTGTTAATTATGGAACCAGTGATCAACATAATGAACAAGATACCAGTTATATTTCATCTCAAAAAATAACCATTTCAATTACTAATAATACAGGAGCAAATATAAATACATGGGATTTATATCTAATGACAAGTGAAGGATTTATTGGAGCCAATTGGTCATCGGCTACAATAGAAGAATTAGGTAATGGATATCATATTAACGAAATAAATCAATATTATGGTACTAATACTATAAGTTCTGGAAATAGTTTCACATTTGATTATCATATTCACTCACAAGTAGAATATGAAGATTTCAAAATATATGGCTGTTCATTTATCGGATATGATTCAAATGGAAATAAATATGTAACTAGTTGTGATAAAAATCTTAAAGCAAGTAATGTTTATGGTGGAAACAATCAAGGAGGCCAAACAAATATTGCCAATATTAATCTAACAAGAGGTATAGTTGATTACCTTTATGGAGGAGGAAAACAAGCCCAAACACAAGATGCAATAATAAATATAACAAATACTAAAGTTAACAAAAATATTTATGGAGGTGGAGACGAAGCATCTATAAATACAGTTGACTTAACCATATCTTCATCAATTATCGGTAACGAAAATGATCTAGGAAACATCTTTGGAGGAGGAAATCAGGCACCAGTAGATAGTACTATTAGAATGAATATCAAAGATAATACTACCATTTACGGATCTGTATATGGTGGAGGAAATCAAGGAGATGTCTTAGGGTTAATTGAAAGTATTATTGAATCAAGCAAAATAACAGAAAATGTCTATGGAGGAGGAAATCAGGCACCAGTAGGACAATCTGGGAATACAAACATTGCCTTATCATTAACACTATCAAATACACAAGCTAACAACGTTTTTGGTGGTGGAAATGCCGCTTCAATAAATGGTAATACCATATTAAATATTAATAATCAAAGTATAATTACAAATTCTGTTTATGGAGGAGGAAATCTAGGAGAAATAATCGGAAAGCCTACAACAACTATATCTGATAGTACTATAACAGAAAATGTCTATGGAGCTGGAAATAAAGCATCTGTAGGAATAAGTGAAACTATAGATGCAACAGAATTAAATATAGATAATGTAACTGCCAAAAATATATATGGAGGAGGAAATGCTGCTCCAACTAATGGTGATGCTAACACTATCATTTCATCATCAACCATTTCTGAATCTATTTTTGGAGGAGGAAATGGTACTGAATCAATCGTTGAAAATGACACTAGTGGAGAACAAAACTTAGCTAAAGTTCTAGGAAATGTCAATATCACTATCAATAATAATACAACTGTTAAAAATATCTATGGTGGAGGAAACCTAGGTATGGTAAATGGAAATACCAACATTAATGCTACTGCTATTACTGCTACAAATTCAATTTATGGAGGAGGAAATGCTGCAATTGTAGGTAAAAATACTTATTTACTAGTATCCAATTGCATAGTTCAAAATAGCGTTTATGCTGGAGGAAATGGTACAACTGCAATAGTAAAAGGAAATACTAATCTTGACATTGATAATGGTTCCAATATTACTAACCATGTTTTTGGAGGAGGAAATGCTGCAGCTACCGGAATCAAAGAAGTTGATAACTCAACAGGTATTGTTAATATAGCTGGAGCAACAATTGGTAAAAATGTCTATGGCGGAGCAAATACTTCTGTTTTATATGGAGTAACAACCGTTAATATCGGACAAAATGTAATTACTAACAATTCACTAATTCCTACTGACATCTCAATAGGAGGAACTGTCTTTGGAGGTGGTGAGGCCAATGCTAGCGGTAGTGAAAACTATGACTTCACTTTCATTAGTGTCACAAAAGGAATAAATATCAATATTGATGCTAAAAATCATAATATTTTCACTATTAATGGTTCAATATTTGGCAGTGGTAATGCATCATCCACTGAAGGATATAGTTACGTTAATATTTCAAACTATGGAACTCCTACAGATATTAAGAGAAATGTTTCTATTCAAAGAGCTTCAATTGTTACTATTAATAATTCATATATATCTTTATCTGGAGCAACAGATAGAACTAATGAATATTCAGATGTATTATTTACCCTAAGTAGAATAGATGAATTAAAAATAAAGAATTCTAGTTCATTATATTTAGAAACTGGAGCTAATCTAGTAAAAAAATTCAACAGTGTTGTTGATATAGATGGAGTAGAAACTAAAGCAAGTGCTACAATTGATAATGAAGCAGAAACATTTACTAGAAATACTAATAATAGAATATACATGCTAGAGGGTCAAAACTTAAATATTGCAAAAAATGAGAACATTACTGACTATGGCGATGTTTCCGGAATGACTTTCTTTGGTATGTATTCACTTGATAGAAATAAAAATATAATTACTGCCTTATATAACGATTATAGTTACGGAGAAACAGTTTCACCTGGAGATATCTATTATTTCACAAACGGTAGTTATGTTTTAGGTAAACACTTAACTAATCACGATATTACTGTAGATGGATTTTACTCTAACTATGGTAGCGAAGAAGGAAATAACATTATAATAAAATATATAGAACCAACACCAGACGATACCAATTTCTATATGTGGTCAATTGGAGAAGTTGTAGCATCATACACTGTAAATTTAACAGCCTCAAAATACTCAACCTTAGGAGCTCAAGAAGTACCTTTGCTAAACCATACATCTCCAAATACAACATTCACAATATTGGGAGTTAACTATAGTGGTCTTGATACAAATATTACTTTAATAGATTATAATGATATTCCTAGAGTAGCAGCCACAGAAGAAGAAGCAAATACAGTTTTTGGATTAAATATGAAAACAGGTCAAGCTGGATGGCTAAATAATGGAAGTACCAGTTTTATAACAAATGAAGACACTCAAATTATTGGAACCAAAGATTATAATCGTGAAAACTACAATAATGTACCAGCCCTTGTCTTCTATCTATATCACTCTAAAAACTTAACTACAACAGGTAGCATAGGAAGTGTTACAGTATCTATGGTAGCAATTACTCCTATAGACGATCTAAACAATCATGTAGAAAGAATTAACATAAATATTAATCTTTCAAAAGCACTATATAACACTAATGATTATGAAGGAACAATAACCCCAGGAAAAAAATACGAAATGTTTGCTACAAGTACGGTAGATATTACCACAAAAAGTAGTTTTAGTACATACTATTCTTTATATATAGAATCAGAAACCAATCCTTATCGTGATGGATATTATCGTAGTCTTGTATCAACATTTGCCTTTCCAATAAACACAAAAATCACTATGATAGATTTTCATGATGGAGATACACCAATATATTACTATTATGTAATAAATCAAGAAGATTATGAAGAATCATTAATTGAATTCAATGCCTATGGAGAAACATCATATAAACTATCAAAATTTGTTAAAATGGGTAGTACTAGTCAAAACAACAACTATAGTGATGACTATAATAATAATAATTATTATCAAAATAATATAGCAGAAGAAGAGTTCATATTTATGGTTGATTTTAAAGATGCTAATATTACAGATGATATATTAAATAAAAGTTTATTAATTGAACTAAGAAATTCAGACGATCAAACTTTAATCAGCGTCTTAGGTATAGAACAACAAACTCTTAAATATAACTTATATACTAATAGTGAAGCTTATATAGAATTAGAAGGAAGCGTAAGCAAAAACCCAGTATATTTAGGAAATTCTACTAATTTAACTATTGATACCAATTTTGTTCAAAATATAATATCTTCAAATACAATATATGATACAACATATGATAATGAAAAACTTGGAATAAAATTATCTATATATGATAGCAGAGGAAACATACTAAGTGCACAAGATTTAATGGGTGTAAACTTTACTTATAATGGTAATACCTATTATCCAAGATATGATGGAACCACAAGAATAAAAATATCAGAAAAAGTAGCTAATGCTAGATCAAAAATAACATTTAACACAGGAACAAGCAAATTATCTACAGATGAATATACTATTCTAATTGAGTCTTTTGGTTCATATGATGGTATTTATTATGGCCCAGAATCATCGAAGCAACTAGAAATAAAATTAAATATTATAGATACTCCATATGGCTTATCAATATCTGTAATAGATGAATTAATGTTTATTGATAAAACAACCGGTTTTACTCTAAATAATAACAACAGCTATGTCTTTAAAATAGGTTATGTATCAGAATTAAATAATCCAAGTTTAAGAATAAAACTACAAAGAAGAAACTATGATAGTATTTATAATAATATATATAATGACGTAAATCTATTAGACTATATTACTAACGAATATAATCAAACCAGTAATAATTACGAATATATTTTATCAACAAATCCTGTTAATGAAGCTAATTATATTTTAAAATTTAAAGAAAATTTAATTACTGGAACATATCGAATTGTTATAAGTCTATATGATGGAGACAATTATATTGGAGATGTATATCAATATCTAATCATTAGATAGAAAGGAATAATATGACGCAAAAAAATATTGAAGAATTAAGTGATTTAGAACTCATAGAAATGTATCAAATAATAACAAATTTTATAAAATATTTAAGTGAAGAATTAGGAGATAAAGAATGAAAGAACAATATGTTAATAATATAAATACTCATAAAGAAGTTCTAAATGCACTTCCCAAAAATAATGAAAAAAATATCAAAGCATATAAAAACAAAGTTTCTGAATTATTAATTCTATATAAACAAGATTTAACATCAATAATAGAAGAGATAGATAAAAGAAGTAAACATTATCTATCTCTCGGTAAAGATGAAAAAATTGATTCAATAAATACAGAATTAACAAGTCTATTAACTATGCTTTCTATAACTAACAAATATAATTCTTCCTATGAAAAAAGTGGTCTAGATAAAATATTGTATCAGTTAGGACATTATTACACTATAAATTTAGATTTAGTCAATAATAATATCCTAAAAGCAATAGATATTTTTAAAAATGTTGAATTAAACATTACTGCTAAAGACTTTAATTATAGTTATTATACCAAAAAATACATAAAAAAATTATTATCATTAGATAATCAAAAAGATACTTATAATGAAGAGTTAAAACAAACATTTGAAGATATCTATTGGAAATGTCCTGACATTATTAATCATATAACCATAAATTTTAAGTATTTATATTATTTTTATCAAAAAAAGTTTGATATATATTATAAAAATAAAATAACAATTTTAACAAAAGAAAATCTTTATGAAAAATATATAAATTTATCAATTAATAGAGATAATTTAATACAAGAAAGTAAATATATAATATTAAATAAATTCTTAAAAAACGAATTAAACATAACAGACTATGCCCCTGAAAAAGTAACTAAAATAAAAGAAGAAATTATACACAATGGAATATCTAAAGATGAAGATATAATAGAATTATCTCACACTCTATATGAATATCACGAATATTTATCACTAAATTATTTAATTGAAGATATAAAAAAATTATACAATGATAAAGAAAAATATAAAGGAATATATATTAAGAAGAAAAAAGAAATTACTAAAAAGGAAAGATTATTATTTAAAGAAAACAACAAAATATTAAAAAGTATTAATAAAAATAATAATAAGAAATTTGATTACTATAATAATCTTATAAATAATGATATAAATACATTAAAAGTTTTATATGAAGAATTAGAGAATAGTTTTTTTCTAGAAAAAATAGCAAACCTATCAGCCGAATCAACTATATTAGATGTATTAATATTAAGTATTTCAAATTATAACTATCTAGTAGAAATATTTAAAAAGAATTCACTTAATCCAGAAGAAGAAATAGAAAAAATAACAAATCTTATTAATTATCCATATATAAATCTTATCAATAATATATGGATAAAAGATGAAAAAGATATTCCATTAATAATTATGGATAAATATAATTTATATGGTTTTAATATTACTAAAGAAATGCTAGAAAAAGATAACTTAGAAGTATTAATAAATAATATTGATATATTAATAAACAGTATTCTTATTAAAAAACATAATCTAGATAACAATAAAATAAAGTTTATTAAAGAAAGTCAAACTATTTTAAATGATATTGCTAAGTAATAGAAAGAATTAATTAATTACTTGCATATAAAAAACTAATATGATATACTTAAAATGTGGTGATAAAATGAAAAAGATACTAAAAATAATAGGAATAATTTTTATTGTAATATATTGTGTAATATCAATAACACTTACCATATGTTTATTAAACTATAATGATTATAATATAACAGTTCTAGGAGATAAAACACTAATAATAGTAAAAGATGATGGATTATTACCTAGCTATAAAAAAGGAGATTTAGTAGTAGTAAGAAAAAATCCTAACTATGAAGTTAAAGCAGGAGATAAAATATTCTTCTATGACAAAGAAGAAGAACAAGTAACTGTTAATCTAGGAACAATTGTAAGCAAAAAGAACATAACTAAAACAGAAACAACTTATACAATGAATGGCGATTACCCAATATCAAGTGAATATTTAATAGGAAAAACAGAAACTAGTAAAGTGTATCATGGCCTTGGGTCTGTACTATCCGTTTTAGAATCAAGATTTGGTTTTCTATTTTTAATTATATTTCCAATATTAATATTGTTTATCTATGAAGTGTTTATTGTAATAAAAGAAGTAAAAACCCCAGATGAAGAATAAAATTATATATATAGTATGTGCCATAATGATATTTATTTCTATTTATGAAATAAAGAATACTTATGGCCTTTTTGAAAGTAAGAAAGAAATAGACATAGATAAATCAGTTGCAAAGTGGAATATATATATTAATGATAATAACCTAAATACAACAGAAACATTTACTATTGATAATTTTACTTTTCAAGAAACAGATACTGTTGCCAAAGATAAAATAGCACCAGGAATATTAGGATGGTTTGATATATTAATAGACGCAAGAGATACACAAGTGTCTATCATTTATGAAATTACTTTTGATTTTACAAGTCTACCAAGTAATATAACAGTAGAGAAAATAGAAGAAATAAATGGAAGAGAAATTATTAAAACCGGACCAAATACATATTCAAATTATATAACGCTAGAGGATATAAATAATAATTTAAAAGATACTATAAGAGTACATATAAAATGGAATAATGACGAAGAAAATAATGAAAATGATACCAATATTGGAATAATTAAAAATAATTCTATCAAAATTCCGGTATCAATAACTGTTAGTCAGTATCTAAATGATACAATTGAGCCATATAATGAACAGGAAAATGAATAAGAATGATAAGTGGTGATATAAATGTTAAAAGTAGTTAATAAAATATTTCAAATATTTATTGATTTTTTAGTGTTTATTATCAGTATCTTAATTCTTTTTTCTTTATATAATATAATTTCTATTAAAATATTAAATAAACCATATACAAATCTTTTCTGCTTTAGCATATTTGAAATAGCAACAGGAAGTATGGAACCTACACTAAATGTTAAAGATATGGTCATAGTAAAGATAACTAAAGACATAAAAGTTAATGACATAATAACCTATGAAGAAGATGGTAATTTAATTACCCATAGAGTAATAGATATAAAAAATGACACCATAACAACAAAAGGTGATGCAAACAACAGCTTAGATGTTAAGGTTCCAAAAGAAAAAATTGTAGGTAAGATAGTATTTGTTATAAAAAAAGGTGGTATAATTAGAGAAATATTTATAACACCTAAAGTCATTATAAGTATTACTATTACACTAATACTAATAAGCCTATGTCTATCATATAGACAAGACAAAAATATAAAAAAGCCAAAAAAGATGCCAAAAAACTTAGACAATAAAAAAGAAGATAATCTGAAAAAAAATAAATCATTTCAAGATCTTAAAAATGAAGTATATAATAAAGAGTAGGTGAAATAATGATTGATATAAAAAAATTTTTAAAATATAACAGATTAACAATAGCTATCATCATATTAGCAATTTTACTTTTTATTGTACCAATTACATATTCAAGATTTCAATCAACTAGAACACCTAATACCGAAATTGAAACAGCTTTCTATATAATTGATTCTAACTATGAAACTAAAAGTGTTCATTTAGATGACTTAGTTCCAAGTGATACCCCATATACATATAATTTCACAGTAGCAAATAATAATGGAACAGATAGAGCAGAAACAGATATTGAATATACAATAGAAATTACTTCAACAACTAATTTACCACTAACTTATGCCTTGTATTTAAATCAAGAGTATACAGATGAAGATAGTACTAATATAATTATCAACGACACAACTCAACCAGATGAGTATGGAACTTACTTTAAAAAGATGGTAACAGAATCAAAAAAATTTTCTCATCTAAAAGATGAAAGTAATTCATATCAGATGACTGTAGTATTTCCAAAAGAATATGAAGATTTTGAATATCAAGGAATAATAGAAGGCATAATTATTACAGTAAAATCTAAACAAGTAATTGAAGAAAATAATTAAACAAAAAACAATCGTTAAATCAATCTAAAGTGCACAAATAAGTGCAATTTACTATAAAATGTGTATT